>Ga0123355_10000088_pt1 | contig 97566 bp, 91 predicted proteins | sample TergutEmb28metaG_3_FD_89872 | JGI IMG/M metagenome (GOLD analysis project Ga0123355, IMG submission 89872) | Embiratermes neotenicus P1 segment gut microbial communities from Petit-Saut dam, French Guiana - Emb289 P1 | ecosystem: Host-associated > Arthropoda: Insects > Digestive system > Gut ... | reverse complement strand
GATTTTTCAGCATTCAGCAACAGAAGTGCGAAAACTCTAACCTCCTCTGTCGCCGATTCTGCGTAGATGCGTTCGCAGATTCGGCTCGTCGTCGGTAAGATTTTTCAGCATTCAGCAACAGAAATGCGAAAACTCTAACCTCCTCTGTCGCCGATTCTGCGTAGATGCGTTCGCAGATTCGGCTCGTCGTCGGTAAGATTTTTCAGCATTCTGTATAGAAAGGCGATGAATTAGCTTATGCTTGATACCATAACCTCAAGTGTGACCACCAGCGATATGCATATATTGGGGGCTTTGGTGCTATGTACTTTGGTCTCCCTAGCGTGTGGACTGGGCGTAGCCATGGTTTACAGGTTTAAAAATGCATATAGCCAGGGGCTTGCAATGATGCTGGTGCTTATGCCGGCTTTGGTGCAAATCATAGTAATGCTTGCCAGCGGAAATATTGGCGTAGGGATTGCCTTAGCTGGGGCCTTTGCTTTAATACGATTCCGGTCGGTACCAGGCAATGCCCGGGATATCGGACACTTATTCCTTTCTATGGGATTGGGATTTGTAACAGGGCTTGGGTATTTATTCTTTGCCTTTATGTTCCTGGTTATCATCGGCGGTACCAGCTTGGTGCTTACGGTGACCCAGTTTGGTAAGGGTGAATTTAACTATCGCCAGTTGAAAATAAAAATCCCGGAGAATCTGGACTACGAAGGCCTGTTTGAGGATATATTGGATAAATACGCATTGAGTTACGAACTGGAAAACGTGAGAACCACTCAGATGGGTAGTCTTTATGAATTGACCTATACGGTAAGATTAAAAACAACCTCTATGCCCAAGGCATTTATAGACGAATTGCGGGAACGCAACGGGAATTTGAGCATAATACTAGGCCGTGGACGACGGGATATGGAAGAGTTGTAAGTTATAATGAGAAACAGTCCAGACCGAGCCGAAAATCGTGAACGATTCTACACGTTTTCGGCGACAGGCTGGACTGATTTCGAATTAATTCGCTATAGGAAAGGATATTTATACGTTTATATGCAAAATCATTAAAACCCAGAGATGTCGATTCTCTGGGTTTTATAGTGATTCCCCTTGAACTGTTGTCGATATTCATTATCAATCTCATTGGCAAGTTAATAAAAGCGACAACCGCATACACTGATGATATATTATCAATGGAATTGCATCTGACTTAACACAGCATACATTCATTTTCTTACATTGTTATCATCCCCCATACTGAAAAGGGGCTGTCGCGCTAAAAATACCGTAATTTCAAGGCTCGTCATCCCGGATTTAATCCGGAATCCCATTATCATTGTCGAAAGACTAGTCAAGCCCAGGATGATGGGCTTTATACTACTCCTTAATGAGACAGATATCATGACGCCCGCGTCACCCAAAGTAATGTAATTCTTTGGTGCCGCGGGTTCATGATGTCTGTCCTTTTTAGTTAGCTTTCAAGGATTATGTTTGATGTAATAACCAACTTTTTTTTCACAATTTCTGTCACTCTTTCCCGAGCGACTTTGCCATAGGCTCTTGGGTCGAATTTGTTTGGGTTTTGCTCCATATAATCACGTATGCTTTGGGTATAGGCAATTCTTAGGTCTGTTCCGAAGTTTATTTTACATATCCCGGCCTTTATACAGTTTTGCAAATCTATAGTGCTAAGTCCAGATGCGCCGTGTAATACTAATGGCACATCCACTACTGCGCTAATTGCCTCAAGTCGCTGTATATCCAGCTTAGGGGTGGTTTTGTATACCCCATGCATTGTGCCGATTGCCACCGCCAGGGAATTCACTCCCGTTTGAGCTACAAAATCGGCAGCTTCGGCGGGATCTGTGTAGTCTATTTGACATTCTACATCATCTTCTTTGCCGCCTATTCCACCCAACTCCCCTTCCACCGGTATATTCAAAGCCTCGGCAGCACTTACAATCGCCTTGGTGCGGTTAACATTTTCGCTAAAAGATTTTTTTGAGCCATCGTACATCACAGATGTATAACCAGACTTTAGAGCCTCATGAACTAGAGCTTCATCGGCATGATCCAGATGCAGGGCGACGGGTACTGTCGCCAGCTCGGCCATTGCAGCAATCATCGCCGCAAAAACCGGCATAGGGGCATATCTTGCAGCACTTGACGATGTTTGTAGGATAACCGGACAGCCCATTTCTTCAGCGGCAGATATTACGGCCTGGGCCATTTCCATGTTTTCCACATTGAATGCGCCTACTGCTGTTTGGATTTCTTTAGCTTCCTTAAGCATCCGTACTGTTGTGCATAGGGGCATATTTGTCAATCCTTTGTAATTGCTGTAGGGGATGATGTAAATCTATCATCCCAGGTGCTATGTGACAAGTTTATGGCATAAATTGCCGGTTATATGATTGGAAAAGGCAGGAAATTTCTTCAAATAGCTCATGTGCTCCCCGGTCCATGGTGGTCAGCACCACCAGTATGTAGGGAGATGGACCATAGATAATCCCTGCGTCATGGAATGCGTTGGTAGACCAGCCATATTTTCTTGCTAGCGGATAATCCGATTGCAAAAGGCGGACATTTACATCGCCGCCGGTGCCAAAGGAACCTTCCCACCTGGTAAAATAATGATGAGATGTTTCGGCGGTGTTCATCAAGTCATGGAGAAAATATTGACCATATCGGTTAGGAGCTTGGAAGTAGTTGAAAATGGCATAGAACCATATCCCCATATCCCTTGCGGTGGTATTTTGGGAAATAATATCCCTTGTAAGTGTAGAATCTGCGCCGATTTCCGCAACAAAGTCGCTAAAGGAAAAGGACATATTTGCGGTATATCTTATCATCATACGAAATGACACATTACAACTATATACAATGGAATGGCCAAGCAGCTCACGGGTGGTAAGCTGTGTACCTGCAGGCTCGAAACGCAAAATGCCAGTACCGCCCCAGTGATCTTCCGCTGTAAAGGTATGTATGGCATACATATCCAACCAACCTCGCTCTGCTAAGGTATATACATAAAATGCATGGACGGCCTTGGATAGGCTTGCCCCAAAGAAAACCCTGTCAGGATTATGCATATATGTATAGCCTGTGAAAAGATTCTTGTAAAAAACGGCTATATTATCGCAAAACTGGTGGAAAATTGCGTCCAAATCACTGGTTGTGGGCAAATATTCAGGCTCATTGCATATTATCCATGGGGTGCATTCTCTTTGCTCATCCTGGGGAAAATAGCCTATATACACCGGGTCAATGTCGGTATTCGTCAGTGTGGTCAGACGCTCACGAAAAGGTGATGCCAATGCCGCTGAGATTTCCATATTTCTTAGGGCGTTGAAGCCAATTACCAATGCCCCAAGCATTAATAAGGCCAAAAATATAGTAAAAGCTCCGGAAGAGCGACGTTTCCGCTGTCGTTGCCTTTGCGGGTCTGGGCGTAATCGTGTATTTGTTCTTGTTCTGGTATCGTAATTTCTCATTCTTTATCCTTTCGTTATAAAACCGGGTTTAATCCCGTGGGCGCAGCATTTCCCATAAAAGTGCTGCTCTGTCTCTGCCTTCATATATTGACAGCTGATGGGACATATAAATCAGTGTATCCCCATCTAGGATGCTAAACGCGAAGGACCCTATATGCCATGGGAACTCAACCTCCGGGCTATACCAATATGCTCGGGATCTTATTATATCCTCTGTTAAATCCTCTATACGGAATACCGGGTTAAGAATCGTCTGCCTAGCCGGGGTACCTTCAAGGGAATCTAACCATTCATGATCAATAAATACAGGGTAGTAGGACCAGTCGAACAAGCTTCTGTCGTTTACATCAACAACAATCAAGCCATGTACATCCGCTGCTTTGCGTATCCACACCTGGATATAATCCTCTATGAAAGGGAATCCGGCCAGCCTCCACTGTATGCGCATATCATTTTCGTGGGATGTAAAGGTACGAGTTCCCCAAGCAAGCTCAAAACCCTCGGGACAAAGTGGTACATACGCGCCAAAGATGGGGTCTTCCCTGGCTTCCTCAATGGTGGCAATGGGAAAGTCACCCCATACCGGCATTATTACTGCATCTAATACAGATAAATCCGCCGGACCGCTGGCTATCAGCGCATTAATCATCGTAGTTATATGAGCCATGCCGGACTCTCGGTCATCCACGACTTGTACAGAGTAATGCACCCCGTCCATCTCAAAATGCGCCCAGATTTCCACTGTGGGAAATGGCGGGCTGTAGTCAACCTGGGGCACAGGCCCTTGGCCTTCATAGACTATAACCATTACCGGCACACCGCCGATATAGGACATCTGAGGTTCAGGAGAATCCTCCGCGACCTGATATATCAGATGCCTGGGCATTTCCCAGCGGGAAATAGTTATATTTGTTCTTACATTTACGGGCCTGTAATGCAGCTGCCAAGTTGCCGGGATTTCCTGGGCCATGATGTTTACCAGGTTGCCGTCTTCGTCGTAGCCGGCTCCTACCCAATCCAGGATAATATTAAATCCCGGGAAAGCCGCGGCAAACATTTCATCCGTCAGGGGCAGGGTGTACCATAGGTTCCATGATGTTTCTAGCCAGCTATATCCGACAATCTCACGGAAGTTAAATATTAATTCTCCATCTTGCTGCATCGGGGGGGCTACATAGTTGGGTACTGGCACATCCTCTGGCTCATCTACATAGAATCCAACAACATCCTCCGGTAGGATTACCGCCGGGCGGTTAAGAAGTCCCGGCAGGAAAACCAACGCGGCAACGACACCTGCCGCACAGGCAGATAAAGTCAAAGACGCAACAAGTGCGCGTTTCCTACGAGTAGCTCTGGGTGATTTCCTCGTTACTATATCCCTATCAAAGTCGTATGGGTCTTGTACAAATGAATCCCTATATTCATCGTATTCGCCCGGATTATAAATATCACTTGCTTCTCTCTTAACTCCTTTTTGGGTGTGCTCTGCAATTCGATTTAAAATCTTATTTCCCATGGCTGCCCCGCCGGAAATACGATTCATGTACTCTTTGTATTCCTTCATACAGATTCTCCTATCGCCCAATGACGGGGCATTCATGTCACCAAACCAATTCATATTGTTGCCAGAGCGTCTTTAATCTTTTGACGGCCCCGGGATAGCTGTTGTCGCACTGCGGCTTCGGTTTGGGCCGTAATATCCGCGATTTCGTATGTGGAATAGCCCTCGTAATAATAAAGATGAATTACCGCCCGATATTTATGAGGAAGGGAAAGCACTGTTTCCATAAGATTATGCTCAAAATCGTTTTTGGCAGGGTATATATCGAGCAAAGGCGCGGATTTGCTCCACCAATGGGATTTTAGACGGCTTTTGCATAGATTTACGGTGACGCGAATAAGCCATGCGGTTTCATGTCCTTGGGATGTAAACTGGGGCTTGTGCTCATATAAGCGCAGAAAGGTCTCTTGTACTATATCCTCCGCCTCTGCAAGACAGCCCAAAATCGCTACTGCTGTACGCAGCAACCTATCCATATGACGCGACACTGCATTTTCAACTTCATTCCATTCCACCGGCCGGTTGGATGGTTTCAAGCTTAATCACTTCCCTTCACCTCATATACTCCTGAGAAGACCGAAATGTGACAGGAACATATTTACCAAAAAAAGGCTACTGCAACCCCGACTTGACTTACAGGTTTGCTGTAGCCTTTGCATATTTTCTACAAAAAAAGCGTATGGCACCATACGGATTTTTTATGCAAGTTGTATAAGGCAACTTACATATCTACAAACTCCCCATCCACTAGAAACACAGTCTCACTGCCGTCTGCGCCGATTCCAATAACCTTCATGTCCTGTGTGCCAAACATAAAGTCAACATGAAGCAGAGAGTCGTTGCCGCCGGCTTTTTCCAGCTCTTCTACGGAAAGGTCGTCGCCGCCTACCATATTACTGGGATATGCCTTACCCAAGGCAAAATGAGCTGCGGCGTTTTCATCGAAAAGGGTATTGTAGAACAATGTGTTCATTTGGCCTATGGGGGATGAATTAGCAACAAGAGCCACCTCACCAAGCCTGCGGGCACCTTCGTCCATTTCCATTATACTGGCTAGATTTTCCTGGCCGCTTTTTGCACTGTAGCTTTCCACCCTGCCATTTTTGAAGGTCATTTCAAAGCCGTCAATCAGATTGCCTTGATATGAAAGGGGCATGGAGGCTACAACCCGGCCATCGGCCTTGTTACGGTCTGGCATTGTGAAGATTTCCTCTGTGGGCAAATTGGGAAAGAAGGGCACTCCGTCCTTGCTTGTTTCGCCCCCTCCTACCCAAACATGGTTATTTACTAGGCCTAAGGTAATGTCCGTACCGATGCCTGTGGTTATACGAAGGGCTGAGAACGCCTTTTTATTCAGGTATTCTGTCCGTTTTGTGAAATTATTTTTATGATTTTCCCAGTCAGCAATTGGATTATTTCCATCTGCCCGTGCACCTTTTAGTATATGTCCCCATAGTTTTTCTACCGCTTCGGCCTCAGATAGACCTGGGAATACTTTTTTTGCCCAAGCGGGTGAGGGCACTGCGCAAATGCTCCAGCGCAAAACATTGCTCATAAGCTTTGCCGAGTGTTCCTTTGTCGCGGCACGGCTGGACTTTGTTGCACGCTTAAGCCGGGATGGCTCCACCCCTTTAAGTAAGTCAGGGTCAGATGATTCTATACGTAGATATACGGCACCGCGGTCGTCAAGATAATCATATTTCTTAATCATCCAATCGGGGAAGGTATCAAAAAGCTCGTCGCTGCCTCGTAAATATCGGGCACGGATGGTATGCCCGTCATTCCAGTCCATAATTACTTCCGATGCGCCGGCATCATAGGCATAATCCTGTACAAGACGGCCAAACACAGCATCATCGACACTACAGCCCACGACTACGGGCTGACCCTTTTGTACATTACCGCCAGATTTCACTAATAGTTCGGCATACTTCTTCAAGATTGTCTCGTTCATAAGTAGTCTCCTTTGGAAAATAATTTGTATTAAGTTCTTGGAAAAGCCAAGAAATTTCTTCGAAAAGTTCGTGAGCCCCTGCTGCCATATTTGACAATATCACCAAAATATATGGGGAGGGTGCATATGCAATCCCCATTACATTAAAAACCGATGCCGCCCAGCCGTATTTTTGTGCAAGGGGATAGTCGGAATGAAGCAGTTCTACATTGATATCTGTGGTGCCCCCAAAGACTGTTCCCCTGGTGAAATACGGATGAGAGTATAGGGCTACATTCCGCATATCTTCATATAAATAGTGAGCATATCTGCTGTCAGACTCAATGTAAGCTTGTATTGCATACATCCACAGCCCCATCTCAGCGGCTGATGCGTTTTGGGAATACTGATCTATGATATACCGGGGATTAAAACCCATCTCAATCATAAAATCCCTGTAGCTAAACTCTATGTTGTCCATAATACGGCTAAGCATACGAAAGGCGATATTATCGCTATGAACAATGGAATAGTACAAGAGCTCCCGGATAGTAAACTCTCCCCCAGCTGGGATAAAACGCATAATGCCTGTCCCACCCCAAAAATCAGCAGCACGGAAGGTATGCAGTGCATACATATCAATATACCCCCGCTCTGCGGCGATATATGTGTACAGGGCGTGGGTTGCTTTGTTTAGACTGGCTGAAAAAAATATCCTGCTTGGGTTATAGCTATAGACAAAGCCCGTTGCGAGATTTTTATAGTAAACCCCGATTCTGCTCCCATGCTGCCGTAGAAGCGCGGTAATATGGTCAACCGAGGGGATGATTTCCGCGTCAAGATTTATCCATTTTGGACCCCGGTATGTATTTATTCGCCACCATCTATCATCCGTTTCGATGACTTCGACGGTTGTGAGTGGGATTACAGACACATAGGCTTCATCATCGATTTGGGAAAACAAAGGCATTAGCCTATATGTCCCGATTTGCAATGCCGCCGGTGATACAAGACCGGGCTGGCATAAGAAAGAGGCGAGCTCCTTTACATCGATTACTATATCCGGTGGCGGGAGTTCTACTCTAGGATGTATATCCACTTGCGGAGGTTCCTCTGTCGCATCAATCCATGCAGGGGTGATGGCGATATAATCTTTTGCATCATTGTATTCATCCGGTATATCAATCTCAATTTCAATTAATGCAGCAATGGGTTCATAAGGCACTTCTTCCGAGTAGGCGTAGACAATGCCAAAATACAGCATTATGAATATTATCAGTCCGTAATAAATCCATGATGAAACCTGGCGCATCCAGCACCCTCCCCCCCGGTTCGTTATTAACTATTCTTCGAGTGTGGACGTCTTCACCGCCCATACACTCCTAATTTAATAGATATTATTGCGAAATAGCAAGGAGTTTTGCGATTCGAATACAACCATACGTTCGCTAATATGTTGTATACACGCCACGCAAAGTAATAATATACCCAGCCCCCTCCCCTGCCCTATCTGAAGAAATAGCAATCACTTCGTTTGGAAGGCTCTCGGGTCTGGTATTGCTATGTATAACCAGGTAATATGCACGACTTGCATGTGGCTCTGCCCATACAATATAAGCACCTGCCTTTGAAATAAAACCAGCGTACTCTTCCAGCGTCAAATTATTGTCTCGGATAATAACCGCATGAGGTAACCCGACATACCGCAGATGCCATGGTTCATATGTAATTTGGGTAATCTCTGTCTTTGCGTATGGATAACGTATAATGAATCCGAAACGATGAGCATTTTCCGCAAGCCATATGCCTGCGAGAGTTTCCCCAAAGCTCAATGTCAAATCCCCGGTCACGGTCACATCTAAAGCTAAACCGGTCTGGTGTTCACTTGCGCCAGGGGGCTGAAGTGTCTCGGCGGCTAGAATAGCGGCAGGGTCAGGGCTATGGCCTTCAGCTACAAGCTCACTGACTCTGACTGTAAAAAGATTACGCTGATATTCATAAGGCCTATATGCACTGGCCAGTTGAAGCCCCATAATACCATCGGCCTTCATCCCGGCAAGCATTTGGTTGTAGGCAGTATGGGCGGGGGCTTGTAGGAATATGCCATTATGGGATACCAGGTTACTTGGTGTGTATTCAGAAGGCAGTGGATTGTCTTGGTTCACCAGCCATAGCAAGCCCGAATCATGAACATGAATGGCACTATATACCTCGACAACTTCTGCTTCACCTGCAGACACTCGTATTTTTAACCCAATCAATACCCATGCTAATATTATCAGTGTTGCTACTATGTAATAGGAAGCTTTGCCTGACAGCCTATAAATTGTGGAAGGCATATTCACCTCATTTCCAAATCAGCTTCGTCATCCCGGGCTTGACGCGGGATTCCCTAACCTTTGCCAAAAGGCTAATGAGACCCCGGGGCAAGCCCGGGGTGACGGACTATAGTAACACACATTATCTAAAGCTTAACCAGCCCTGCCTTATAAAGCTCATCTAGGGCAAAAACCACCCCGGCTTTTGCATGAGCCTGAGTCAATCCCCCTTGGTGATACACGATATAAGGCGGTCTAAGAGGTGCATCGGCACTTAGCTCAATGGATGAACCCTGGATAAAAGTACCTCCAGCCATTACCACGCCATCACCATATCCCGGCATTGGTGCAACCTCAGGCACTACATAGCTGTCCACAGGAGCAGCCCGCTGGATGCCCTTGCAATATGCTAAAACCTTCTTCGGGTCGCCCAGTTTTATAGCCTGAACAATATCACTCCTAGCCTCCCCCGGGAGAGGATTGACCTCATACCCAAGCCCTTCGAACACTGCGGCTGTAAGTATTGCTCCCATTACACATGCCCCCACGGTCTGCGGGGCCAGAAAAACCCCCTGCAATAATTGTCTAGCCATCCCAAATGTCGGCCCTACGGCACTGCCCAATCCAGGGGCGGTCAATCGTTCCGCTGCTGCTTCTACATATTTGGCCTTACCCACAATATATCCTCCACCGGGAGCAATACCACCACCGGGGTTTTTTATCAAAGACCCGGCTACAATATCTGCCCCTGCCTCGATCGGCTCGGCTTCTTCTACGAATTCCCCATAGCAATTATCCACTAAGATAATTGTATGCGGGCTGATTGTCCTAATAAACGTGATTAGTTTTCTTATTTCTTCAACGGAAAAAGAAGTTCGCCATGCGTATCCTTTGCTGCGTTGAATCGCCACCATTTCTATCGCGCTATTTTTTTCATTATTGCTCGATTGGCATTCCGAAATATTGACCGATTTATTTTCATTTTTAGTGGTCGATGGACCAGTTGTTAGTGTATTTTTTATCTTTTCATAGTCAAATCCTCCTTCTGGGGTAAGTTCAACCTGGCGATACTCAACTCCATATTCTGCAAGTGAACCTGATGTAGGCCTTATTCCAATTACACTTTCCAAGGTATCATAAGGCTTCCCCACTGGGGAAAGCAGCACATCCCCTGGCCTTAGATTCCCAAAAAGTGCCGCAGCAAGGGCATGGGTCCCGGAAATAAGTTGAGGCCGCACCAGAGCAGCCTCGGCCTTAAAAATAGATGAATAAATATCCTCCAAAGCCTGGCGGCCAACATCACCATAACCATACCCTGTAGAATCGGCAAAATGAGCATCGCTTAGACGATTGGACTGCATGGCATGAAGGACTTTGAGCTGATTATACGCAGCAATTTGTGCTACCTGTGCAAATGACTGTAAAAGCCCCGCCTCAGCCGATTTTACATATTCGGCAACGACGGGGCTTATGTCCAGTTGGTTAACAAGGTAATCGTAGTACATATTACCCGCTCCTATCATAAAAAATTTCTAGCGGGGACTAGCTGTAGCAAACGTCTTTCGAAATCGTGATTGCGCGTCGGGCAAAACCAGCCAAAAACGCTTGCTTCGCGTTTTTGGCCGCCCTCCTTCAATCACGTTTCTCAATGACGTTCGCTATATGCCATCCCCACGCTATATCATTCTGTCTCAGATTCTGGAGGTATTCTAAGGGCGGCCTTAAAGGGCGCGATTGTGGAAATAGCATGTTTGAAAATCATCTGCTGCTTACCATCTACGTCTACCACAAGTACATAGGTATCAAAAGCACGCAAGTTGCACCGTATCTGGAAACCACTGGTGAGGAAAATAGTGATAGGAATGTTTTCTCTGCGAATGGTGTTAAGGAAAGTGTCTTGATAGTTGACTATCATGGGTATGGCCTCCTTTAATATGCGTGGTTTTCGAAGTATATCACTAGATTAAGATATATTCTATATTTCAATGAAAAAACCAATTTTTGCATTTTGTCCTATCTTTAAATAAAATATGACATGGAGCTGTCAATTCACATGTAGTAAGATGATTGGCACTGCTCACATATAGTGAAATCAATGAGAAACAGTCTCGCCCGAGCGGCACCCTGAAACGCCGAAATAAGGCGTTTTAGGGCGATTTTGCCGCGACAGGCGAGACCGATTTCGAATTATTTCACTATACCATTCCATAAGGAGTTGTATATGTACGATTCTGTTGAAATCAAAGCCCGCTTCGAGGCCGCATTGGATTCCTTCGTCCAAAAAATCAAAACCGACCCCAACATTCTAGCCGTGATACTCTTCGGTAGTCTTGCCAATGACACTGTATGGGAAAAAAGCGATTTGGATGTGTATGTCCTGGTACGGGATATTAAGCTGACCACCGAGAGTTTTTGTATCGAGGAAGATGGCCTGACTCTCAATGTACACATGAAAACAGAATTTGACTTCAAACGCCAGTTGGAGCGCAGTATTGGCGGTGGTTGGAGGATATCTATGTTCTCAAAAGCAAGGGTTATCTATTCCAAGGACGATAGCCTGCAAGATTATCTGGAAAAATCCCAACAGGTAGGGGCAGATGACAAGGCTCTGGCGTTTTTTCAAAATGCAACATATTTAATCGGCATAATGGAAAAAATTGAAAAATGGCTAACGGTAAAGGATGACCCATTATATGCTCAGCTTTGGACCCTCAAGGCCGCCGAGCAATACGCAAATATGCGTCTTATACTGGACAATAAGCCTCCAAGTCGGGAAGCCCTCCTCAAAGTCATGGAATATGCCCCAGAGGCCATTTCTCATCTTTATGAAAGGCCCCTGCAGGGTGCCATGACCCGGGAGGAAGTCTGGGATGTACTCAAGATATACCGGCAATTCCTTGCAGATAACCTGGACTTGTTAAGGCAACCCGTAGCCGGATATATGGCAGATGGCGAGGTGCGAACCATTACCACCTTGGCTAAGCATTATATGGCGGACTCAGGGATATATCATGTCTTTGATTTTCTAGAGGAAATGGGTGTGGTGGCCCGGGTAACGGAAACCGTGCGGATAACACCCAAGAGCCGTAGAGAGGTTGAAGAGGTTGCATTCATCTATATCGAAGAACTATAAGAAATTTTTTCTGTGTAAAACCATCCCAGAAGAAAATTTACTAATGTAGGAAATTTTTTTGCCTGCGGCAAAAACCGTAAATTTTTTCTGTGTAAAACCATCCCAGAAGAAAATTTACTAATTAATACAAAAATAACTCTGTCAGCTTATTGCGAACGTCTTTGAGAAACATGATTGAAGGAGGGCGGCCAAAAATGCGAAGTAAGCGTTTTTGCTGATTTTGCCCGTGCAGTGGCGGTTCACGATTTCGAAGACGTTCGCTATACAATCCATGGCAAACCAAAACCGGTTTTTAGAAAGCGCGCGCAACTCAAAAGCTATATTGAGCGGCGGAGCCGCGACTCCGCTTTTCATACTTGGCTGGTGACGAATATGCCCGTAATGGGCTGTTAGGAGGTTCTAGAATGGTAAGAAGTACAATAGAAGTTATAGGTGCAAATCAGAATAATCTTAAAAATGTAGACATAGAAATCCCTCGCGACAAGCTCACCGTTGTCACCGGGGTATCCGGCTCAGGCAAATCATCTCTCGTCTTTGACGTAATCTATGGCGAAGGTCAGCGCCGCTTCCTTGAATCCATTTCTAATTTCGCCAAAGGGCGAATCAATCAGGTCAAGAAGCCTAATGTTAAATATGTGCGAGGGCTTTCCCCTGTGGTTTCCATTGAGCAAAAAAAGGGTAACTTCAATCCCCGTTCCACTGTAGGCACCGTTACCGATATCCAGGATTATCTTCGACTACTATATGCCACTGTTGGTGTTGGAGAATGCCCCATTTGCGGCTACGCTTTACGCCAAGTCAATGCCTCCCGTATGGCGGAACATATATCCTCCCTTCCATCAGGTACCGTTGTCGAACTCCGTGCCCCTACTGCCAAAATCCCCGGTACAGACTTCACATATCTCTTTGATATAATAAGAAAAAAAGGCTATAGGCGACTACTAGTAGGCGGGGAGCCCTTTGACCTATCGGAAAAACGGGAGCTGGACGAGGATACCGACTATGAAATGGAAATTATCCTTGAGACAATTACCCTTAAGCCCGGTATGCACGCTCATATCTCTAAGACCATCGAAGCCGCAATGATTTCCTTGGATGATGCCATCCAGTTAAGAGTAGAAATTCTACATTTCCCAGGCAATGTCGACAAAGCATCCGCTGATGAGATATCGGCAAACTTCCATAAAAAATACGCCTGCCCCGAGCATCATTATATCCTTTGCGAATTACAGACATTTCACTTCTCCTTCAATACAGAAGGCAGTGCATGCGCCACTTGTCATGGCATCGGAAAATCCCATGTGGTTGAGCCGCGGTTTTTAATTGATGACCCGGAGAAATCTGTATTGGAGGGGTGTTTTCGCCCAAGTGCCCTCAAGCGGCCCTTCAAAGACTCATACCGGGGTGTGCAAATTTACAGCACAGCCGCTCACTATGGCTTTAGCCTCAATACTCCCTACAACAAGCTCAGTGCCGAGGACAGAGAAATATTGCTCTATGGCACCAAGGGCGAACGATTTGAAATGATACAGCCCCCGGGAGCAAAGAAACGCAATTGGGCAGTAGGCAGGACGTGGGGCTGGGGTGGGGTCATTGGGGACATAAATTGGTGGTATAAAGGCTGGGTGCGACGTACAGACGGAGGCGGTGGGGACCCAGATTTTATCAAGGATGTAATGGTAGAAACCACCTGCCCGGACTGCGATGGCGGCAGGCTAAAAAGACAGCGGCTAACCGTTAAAGTTGGAGGCAAGAACATCCACGAGCTATCATCTATGCAGCTGATTAATCTGATTGACTTCCTTGAAAATATAAACTTCGCCGGCCATAACAAAGAAATCGCTGAAAGCATCACGCGGGAGCTGGTAAAGCGGTTACAGCTTCTGATAGACGTAGGGCTCTATTACCTAAGCCTAGGCCGCCGCAGCGACACTATTTCCGGGGGAGAAATGCAGCGAATAAAAATGTCCACCCAAATCTCAAGTGAGCTGATGGGGATGCTCTATGTAATGGACGAGCCCAGTATCGGCCTCCACCCCAGGGACTCCTCCAAGGTAATCACCATCATGAAAAAGCTCAGGGATATAGGCAACACCGTTATCGTAATCGAGCATGACCTAGAGACCATGCGCAACGCGGATTTCTTGGTAGAGGTAGGGCCCGGACCTGGTATCCATGGGGGAAATATAATGTCCAGCGGGACATGCTCACAGCTTGGGAAAAATAAAAAATCCGTTACAGGGGCATATTTTTCTGGGGCCAAGGGCATCAGCCTGCCGGAGCGTCGCCGTGCGCCTAATGATAAATACATCACAATAATGGGTGCCAGGGAGAACAATCTTAAAAATATATCAGTTGATATCCCACTGGGGCTGTTCCTATGTATAACCGGTGTAAGCGGCTCGGGGAAATCCACTCTGATTTACGAAACCCTGTTTAAGCAAATCGAGGTGCTTAAACGACATGCCCGTATAGTCCCTGGCAAACATGATATGCTCCTGGGCTATGATGAAATCAACCATGTGATAAACATCGACCAATCGGCAATAGGCCGCAACAGCAAATCCAACCCTGCAACATATGTAGGCATTTTCGACCAAATAAGAAAAATCTTCGCCGCTACTGATGACGCCAAGCTCAAAGGCTATGACGCCCTGGATTTTAGTTTGACTCACGCGGGAGGCACCCGCTGCGAGCATTGTACCGGAGACGGGATTATCACCACCAGTCTGCAATTTATGGCGGATATAGAAATGACCTGCCCAGTATGCAAAGGTGCCCGCTTCTCGGAAGAGGGTCTTCAGGTAAAATGGAACGACAAAAGCATCGGGGATGTATTAGACTTGACGGTGGAAGAGGCCAGGGAATTCTTCAAAGAGATAAAATATATCAGCCATAAGCTTAGCATAATGGATGACCTTGGCCTGGGATATATGACTTTAGGCCAGAGCTCTACTACCCTATCCGGCGGCGAGGCCCAGCGGGTAAAGCTGGCATGGGAGCTTGCGAAAATTAAGCGGGGCAGTCATAATCTATATATACTTGACGAGCCTACCACGGGCCTGCATATCGCCGATATCGAAAAGCTGCTGGTGAGTATCAACAAGCTGGTGGACTCCGGCCATACGGTGCTGGTTATCGAGCATAACCTGGATGTGATAAAGTCTGCGGATTATATAATTGATATGGGCCCGGATGGTGGCGATGGCGGCGGAGAAATCGTGGCCCAAGGCACCCCAGAGGAAGTCGCGAAATGCGAAGCGTCCTATACCGGGCAGTTCTTACACAAGGAGATGCTTAGCTAAAATCGGAAGAAAAACGCCATTGGCCCTATCATCATAACCCCAAAATGCGCATAGCTACGGCATTCTGCCATTAAAGCACTGACGGCTATACCGGAAAAAAAGCACCTTTGTCGATATCATCAAAATCGGAGTTAAGAAAGGACACAAAGTATGGATCGCATAAGTAAGCCCAACTACTACTTAGATATAGCCCAAACCGTGGCCTCACGTAGCACCTGCCTGCGCAGGATGTACGGCGCAATCATCGTCAAAAACGACATTATTGTATCCACAGGCTATTGCGGTGCTCCAAGAGGCCGAGATAACTGCTGTGATATGGGTCACTGCCAGCGTGAGAAAATGAAAATCCCTCGAGGAGAGAGATTTGAGCTATGCCGCTCTGTCCACGCCGAAGCCAATGCAATAATAGCCGCGCCAAGGGAGCTAATGCTAGGCGCAACCCTGTACCAAGCCTGTATTGATGTCTCCACTGCCGACCTAGCCAAAGATATCAACTCCTGCCAGATGTGCAAGAAGTTGATTATCAATGCCGGAATCGAAACCGTAGTAAACCGGGATACGCCTACGGAATATCGGGTGATTGCGGTGTCGGATTGGATTGCCGATGATGATAGCTTGGGAAAGATGGGATATTAAATGAATTGGATGAAAACAACAAAACATCTTTTATCGCCGGTCGTTATTGCATTAACGATACTAATCTTCACGGCTTGTCAGGGAACCGTGGAAATACCGGAAATGCAAGGCCGGATATCCACAGCACAGGACAGTGTATTTTTAGTCATGGATGACAGTACTTTGCTTGGCTGGGGCACCGGTTTTTTTGGGGATGGACTGTGGCGTGATGCAAGTACTCAGGTATTTTACCCCATGCATGTTATGGACAATATTTCATCGGTTTCAAACAATATATTCAATGTCTTGGTAATAAACAACGATGGTGAGTTATGGACTATGGGGCGTGGTTTTTTAGGGGATGGTCAAAACCGCATTTGGTGGGAAGAAGCCGAGCTTTACCCAGCGTTTATTATGGATGATGTAGTAGCTGCTTCCTCTGACGGTTCAATAACTGCGGCCATTACATCAGATAATGGATTATGGATTTGGGGGAGCGGCTTTTTAGGGGATGGCAGCCATTGGCGTAGCGATGACGAGGCTCAGCTTACTCCTATACGTATTATGGATGATGTTATTGCAGTTGCGATACAAAGCAGTACTTTGGGTATGGCAGTTACATCCGACGGTGGATTATGGGCTTGGGGAATCGGGCTCTTTGGGGACGGGGAACTACGTGGTTGGGAAGATGCCGCCCTTACTCCCATAAGGGTTATGGATAATGTAATCAATATTTCGGTGGAGTTTAATAAAACCATGATTATCACTGATGATAATGAGCTATGGGCATGGGGGGCAGGAGGTTTCCTGGGAAACAGGGAATGGCGTGACGTCAATGTCAGCAATTTTGACAATGCTCGGCTTACACCCGTGCATATACTAGATGATATTGTGTCTATTTCGACCAGTCCTACAAATGCAATGGCAGTAAAAAGCGACGGCTCCTTATGGGCATGGGGTGCTGGAATCCTAGGTGATGGCAAAGATTATAGCTGGGAAAATGCCCAGCTCGCACCAATACACATAATGGACAATGTAGCAGTCGTTTCAACCAGTGGCAATGATACTATTGCCATAACAACCGATGGCAAGGTATGGACTTGGGGGCTCTCTCATCGCCTAGGGGATGGTTCTTTTACTGACAGGCTTTATCCCGGGCATATTATGAATATTGACGGGTCACCCCTTAATTAACTGCCTGTAATAAAGATAAGGGGGTAAAAATGAAATATGCAATAATGTCGGACATACACGGCAACATAGATGCTTTACAATCCGTGCTTGATGAAACCAAGGCTAGGAATATAGATAGATATATCTTCGCTGGGGATTATTCATTTAACCTACCCTATTCTAACCAGACAGTTGATATCATACGTACAATACCCAACGCCATAGTGGCAAAGGGCAATGAAGAAGGCTATTTAGATGACTATGCCAAGCAGAATCAAAGTACTTGGACTGACGGGCAAATGCAGGCCCATTACTGGCACTATAGAAACTTGACTGCCGCGAATCATAAATTCCTACGGGGGTTGCCCGAGATTGTCACCTTTAATGATAATGGGACCGACATAACCGTAACCCACAAATCCTCTGATTTGTACGGTACAGTTGAGTATATGGACTTTAGCAGCAGAAAGGTATCGGAGAAGTATCAAGATAATTTTGATGGAAGAGAACGCATCTTACGGGATATGCAGGAATTTGTATGTACCAATAAAGACTTCCACACCGCTATCAAGCCACTGACAGGCGGCATTTACATCTTCGGCCACAGTCATATCCAATGGTATGCCCGACATGAAGACAAGGTCTTTATCAACCCAGGTTCATGTGGAATACCACTAGACGGGGCACCAGGCACACCTTACTCGATACTGGAAATAGAAGGCGGTCAAATCCGCATTACAGAACATCGCGCTCAATATGACACCGACAAACTAATCGAAAACATGAAAAAATCCGAACTGTACAAAGCCGCCCCGGTGTGGAGTGAAATTATGCTCTGGCAACTAGTCACAAGATTTGAGTTAGCTTGGCCTTTCCTTGAATTCGTAAAGAAATATGCCGATGATACAAATGACTCTGTTCGACCATATTCGAAGACGACATGGACCAAGGCATTTCAATTATGGATAAAACAAAAAAGCGACCCAGTAGCATATTGTAATTTCAATTCAAAATGCAAGTCCCCAAAGGGGAACGACTATAATTCGCTATAAAAGCCACCCGAAAATTATAGTTTCCGGGTGGCCTGTTTTGTCCTTTACAGGACTGTCCCATTTATTTGCATATTAGTACATTGTTGCCATATACCTGTCAAGCGCAGTTTGCTTTGCTTCCATTGCATCAAACACACCTGCACGACGTGCCTCTTCAATATAGGCATCCCACATTGCTTCAATATCAACAGTACCAAGGATAGCACCTTGATGGAACTCATACATAAAGCTCCAGTCTACAGCGTTAATAGCTGCAGTTTCACCTGGCAAGTATGAAAGTGCTGGAAATGGGTCAATAGTTGTAACATTGTTTAGATGATCTAGATATCCATCACGTATGCTGTCAGCAAAAGCACCAATTTCAAACTCAATGTTAGCAGGCATACTTGGGAAGCCTTGTGAACCCAGCGTACGCATAAAATTCGGAATTCCACCTTCATGCGCTAATGCATGTGGAAGGAACTGTGGCTCACCGTTAACAAACTCAAATGAGTAGCCTTCAACACCATAATTTGTAAGCATTTCGCCCGGCTCAGAGAACCAGAAGTCCATAAAACGCACGATTTCGATAGCGCGCTCACGGCTTACACCGCTGTAAATGCCCCATCCGAAAGGAGAGACAGAGCCGCGCCCCCATTCGCTACGCACAACACCGTTGACATTAGCGGGTATTCTCATATAACGCCAGTCAAGGTCTGGCACTTGTTCACGGATTTCTTCATTGTAGTTAAGCGCACCAGTAGAACCTGGCCAGTCTACAACAACACCGCCTTGGTTGCTGGCTAGTAGTTCTTGACGCGCCATGCTACCGCGGCCAAATATTTCTGGGTCGATAACGCCGTCTGCATACCACTGTGCAAGTTCGATAATAGCTGCCCTGTATGCTTCGCTAAACATACCATGGCCAACTACGCCATCATCAATATACCATCTGGCCCAGTCGCCTTGTACGCCCCAAAGTTGTAACAGCGTATGGATATCGGCTTGGCGCGCAAAGAATGGGATTGTTTGAGAATCTGGGTCTCCCAGGTTTGCATCTCTAAATGCATACAATGTATCCCTAAATTCCTCAAGTGTTGTAGGAACCGGCAAGTCAAGTTCTTCTAGCCAGTCATAACGGATAAAGAATAACTTTGATGGTTGTGGGTTTGGAGAGTCTGCACCGTGTAAGGCACCGCGCAATACATAAATACCGCCATCGTGATGGGTGCTTGCCACACGTGTTGGAGGAATAAGATTAAAATACCTTACGATATTTGGCGCATATGCAAAAATCAATTCCGAAATATCCATAAACAAACCCTCATCAATTTGGGGACCCAACTCGTTGTCATGCGCTTGAATAAGTTCAGCGATGTTGCCGGTAAGCATCATCTCCACCAAAGCCTCATCGGCTTCAGCGATATTTGGGTTAGCGATATTGTTAATTCTTACGCCAGTCATTTCTTCTGCTGCTCTAAATATCGCTTGGTCTGCATGGATGGTTCCAAGTCCACCAAATGTATAGAAAACAGTAATTTCGGTTGTCTCGCCCTCCGGCACTATACGAAAGTTGGTTACACCGTCATAGGCATCTGGGGGAAGATCAGGAACTTCAAGTGGTTCGTTTACATCTGGTGGTGCAGGGGTATCTGCAGGTGTTTCTGTTGGTTCGGGGCTATCATTGCCCCCATTTCTTCCGCATGCGGCTACAAACATTAGTAAAATTACCAAAGCCGCAACTGCTAAAAATCTTGAAATTCGCATATTGCCTCCTTAAATTAGGTTTTTTATTTCATGGCTATGCTATCCTTTGATAGCACCAACCATAATGCCTCTAACAAAAAACTTTTGCACAAATGGATAAAACGCAAGCATCGGTATTACAGCAACAACAATTGTGGCATATATCAGTGTCTGCACAGAGATATTATCAGCTATATCTATATGCTCCAGTGCAAACTGCGCTTCTACTATTAATCGCCTCAAAACCACTTGTAACGGTACCAATGTTGGGCTTCTAAGCAGCAGCATCGCCCAGAAAAACGCATTCCACCGGCCTACAAAATAAAACATCGTAAGCGTCGCAATTGCAGCAGTAGAAAGGGGCAAGTATATCCTAGTTAAAATAACCCAGTCACTCGCGCCATCCATGCGTGCGGATTCTTCCATTTCGTTGGGTATATTTTCAAAGAATGTCCGCATTAGTATGATAAAAAAGGGATTAATTACAAAAGCTAATAAAACTGCCATGCGAGTATCAAGAAGTCCAAGTCTTTGGAAATTGAAATATGTTGGTACCATTCCCGCACTAAACCACATAAAAAACAAGAAAAATATCGTGATAATCTTACGCCCGGCTAAGCGCATCTTGGATAATGGGTATGCGGCAAGAATTGTAAATATCATATTTATGGCGGTACCCACGACTGCGTAAATAATTGTGTTGCCATAAGCCGTCCAGATTACGTTTATCTCCCGTCCATCAAACCACTGGGTTTGAGTAAATACATTTCTGTATGCATCTAGCTCAATATTGTCTGGAAGCAATCTTACAGCACCACGGGCCACAGATATGGGGTTAGATAATGATGCAATAAGCACATACCACAACGGGTAAAGTGTCACAATTATAAGGAGAACCATAAAACAAATATTAAATACGTTAAAAACCTTTTCGCTTTTTGTGCGTTTTATATCCATTATTGTTCTCCCCTTTCCTAAAACATGCTTACATCGCCAACAATTTTTGAAACTTTGTTGGCACTAACCACCAAGAAACAAGCAACAACGCCATTAAACAACCCAACCGCTGTAGCCTGAGAAAAGTCCGGCAACCTGCCAAGGGTTTCGCCAGGGCCTAGATGTGACAGCCTAAGGAGATATGTCCCAATTACATCAGACACCTCGTGGGTGACAGGCTGTTGCAACAGTACAAGCATATCAACATTGGACGCAAGTAAGCCGCCGATTGCCATAATCAGCATAATAGCAATGGTGCGCGAAATACTCGGTAGCGAAATGTATATACACTGCTTAAACCGTCCAGCACCATCCAAGGTAGCGGATTCGTACAGCTCTGTATCAATAGATTGCAGGGAAGAATAATAGATAATAGAGCCAAAGCCTATGGTAGTCCAAATATGCTGGGATATAAAAATAGTGCGAAAATACTCTGGCATCATTATAAAGTAAATAGACTCTTGACCAAATATGCCTCGTATATTGTTAATAAGCCCTGTTGTTGGCGAAAGTAAGTTAAGCACTAAGCCCGCGATAACCATAGTTGAAATAAAGTGTGGTATATACGAAATTGTTTGCGCAAGTGTGCGGAATTTTTTATTGCGGAGCTCATTAAACAAAATAGCCAAAATAATCGGCATAGGGAAACTCCACAACAAAGTGTAGATATTAAGCAGCAATGTATTACGCAAAACCCTCCAAAACATATCACTCATAAAAAACTCGCGAAATTTTTCTAGTCCTATAAAATCCCCATACCCTCGCAAAAGAGAAAAGTCATAAAAGGCCATCCTCAGCCCATCAAAGGGCAAATAGTAGAATAGAATATAATATGAAACCGGCAGTAATAGCATCATGTATAGGAGTTTATCGCGATTTAATGCCCGAGAAAACCTGCTACCAAGTCCTATTTTTTTGCCAGCTTGAGTCACATATATGCGCTTTTGCTTTTCGGGGATGGGACGCCCACAAAAATACTTAGCCGTTACCGAAATAGAAACCGAAAGGCATACCAATGAAAAAATCATGGCAATAAAAACAATCGGCGTAACACTAAGGAAATGCTCATCAAAAATCCTGCCTCTCAATGCCAATTCGCCATTTGTGTTAAAAACATCATTGATATAAACAAATGTAAGAAGAATACTGCTGGAAAACGCCAAAACCCCGGTTAATAGGCTACGGCGATGATTCTTGAAAATAAGGAATATGTAGCCAAACATTAGGAGAATAGTAAGGCCACCCCAGATTTGATAAAAGATTGCACGAGATTGAAAGATTCCCATAGGATTTACATGCGAACTGGGGTCACGAGTCGCGTTTACCTGATTAACCATGCTTCTGAGTTGGAACAAATTGAAAGAAGACTCATAACCCAAAACCACACTGGAAACTGTTACCCAAGACGAAAAGATTAGGAATGTAAGGGCTACAACGCTGATTGCCGCCAGCACGAGTAATGCAGTCTTGATGTATCTTTGCTGGATTGTTAGCTTATAATCCGATGTTTTTTGAAATGATTGCACTTAATTTCCCTCCAAGCACATATCCATCAATCAGAACATCGTCATCATACACATGCTATGCAATCTTGTAAAGGCTTTTTTTGTAAATTCGCACATAGCCTAATATCGCATGGGAAATCTCATTGTAAATCTGCTCTGTTTTTACAATGAGTTCATACCTCTGCATACCAAACTTACCAGTATAGTGAAATCAATGAGAAACGGTCTCGCCCGAGCGGCACCCTGAAACGCCGAAATAAGGCGTTTTAGGGCGATTCTGCCGCGACAGGCGAGACCGATTTCGAATTATTTCACTATACACATCAAGGGCAGTAATAACACAAATTAGGAAAAACGAAACATAGCGAATTAATTCGAAATCAGTCCAGCCTGTCGCCGAAAACGTGTAGAATCGTTCACGATTTTCGGCTCGGTCTGGACTGTTTCTCATTTAATTCGCTATAATTGACATTGCTCTTAGAGCACAAAGCCCTATAAAAGCCATTAAAGGCGAGTTTGTAGGGCTTTGTCATTGCAATAAAAAATTTTTCTTGAAAAACTATTGACATATGTGAATATATTCATTAATATATATCCAATGAATATATTTGAGGAGGTGAACAAATGCTTGATTATATTTTGATAGGTATGGTTCTCGAAACAGAGTTGACTGGCTACGATATTAAAAAGGAAGTCGAGAATAGTATTGGCAACTTCTACAAGGTTAGCTATGGGCGTATGTACCCCCATCTTAAAACCTTGACGGACAAGGGATTGCTAACTATGACAGAGCAAATGGAAGGCAAGCGGCTCAAAAGGTATTACAGGGCAACAACTAAAGGCAAAAAAACATTTATGGAGTGGCTATCTGCCCCGATAGACCTAAAAGCAAGTGGTGAAGCACAGTTGGCGCAAATATTCTTTTACGGAGAATTGCCAAAAGAAGTGCGTGACATTCGCTTGCAAGAGTATGAAATCTATATTCAACAAACGTTAATGCAATATGAGAGCATTGCAAAGGTGGTTCCAACAGATGGACTAGATGAAAAAGACTACTATGGCATATCCACGCTGTATTACGGACTGCAAAACGTCCACAACATTATACGTTGGATAAAATTCATCAAAGAGCAAAAACCACTTTCAAAGTTCATCAAACCCTATAATGAATAATAAGGAGAGAATTTATCATGACACAGAGCATTAGCTACAACTCAAACGGGCCACGCCCTACAGCCCATATTAGGGCGACAGGAGAAGTAAGGAGTACCATGCGTATAATCGGCATGGTGAACGGCATAGTAGCCACTGTGCTACTTGGAACAAGTGTAATTTTGTTTTTTATCAGTTTTTTCTTGGGTGGCTACCCCGGAGCGGTGCTTGGATTGCGCCTGGCTAGTGCAGGCGTTGCCTTTGGCGGCATTGTTGAACTTATTGTATCTACTGTGTTCCGCAACATAGCTCATCGTGAGAAAGTAAAATTGGAGCAACTCAAGGCAATTGGGGTTAGTTATCCGGCGGAAATCACACGAATAATCAATCGTTACGCTGTGCGTACTGGGAGGGGTCAGTCTGTCTACGCAGAGTGCACCTACACCAACAGCGAGGGGAAGTCTTGTTTGGTAAAAAGCAATTCATTCATATATCAAGCAGGCTTTATACCGCGCATGTTTGTTGACCTTCCTCATAACTCCAATTACGCTGCACAAGTTTATGTTAATCCCCATGACCCTAGGGATTATGCTGTTGATGTGTACACTTCAACAGGAAGTACTCAAGCAGACCACGATTATCGATAACCCCATCCCAAAAGCAAATGATGAACCACTTATTTTTTCGGAGGCAGGACATGAATAAAATATCAGAAATCATTAAGAGCAAAAAGCATTATGACGGCATTACACTTGTAGAACGTATGATAGAATGTCATACAAATGCCATCAGCATAGCATTAGTTGAAAATTTTGAGATTTGCGAGGCATACACTCATGGAGTAAAACGGAGAGAAAAAATAGAAAAGGTAACGGCAGACACGCTTTTTCAAGCGGCATCAATTAGTAAGCCAGTATTTGCTGTTGCCGTCATGCTGCTGGTTGAGCGTGGAACGCTTGATATAGATACAGACGTTTCTCAATATCTTGTTGGGTACGAAGTGCCAACATTCGATAACCAAAAACATAAAATCACGTTAAGGCAGATACTAAGTCATAATGCAGGCTTAAATCTCCATGGCTTTGAAGGCTACCAACAAGGACAAAAAGTACCTACTGTTGAGCAGATATTAAACGGAGCATATCCCTCTAACCACCTGAAACTGAAGCTAATAAAAAAACCTGAAACCGGATATCAATATTCAGGGGGTGGATATGTTCTTGCTCAAAAAATAGTTACTGATATGTGCAAATATGATTTTTGCGAATTGATGAACGAATTGGTTTTATCGCCGCTTTCTATGACACACAGTACCTTTTCACAGCCTCTGCCCAGCGATAAACTCAGCGAAATCGCTTTCGGATATAACTCTCACAACTTAGAATTACCCGGCGGGTATGATATAATGCCGGAATTATCGGCGGCAGGATTATGGACTACACCATCAGACCTTGCGCGACTTGGAATTGAAGTAATGAAAGCGTTAAAAAATAAAAGCGCGTACCTTAAAAAAGATACGGCTGAGTTAATGATAACAAAATCGTATGAAAACTCACGTTATGGGATAGGGTTTATCGTTAATGAATGTAAAAAAGGATTAACATTTGGACATGATGGTTACAATGACGGCTTCATTTCAAGTATGTCCTTTTGTCCTGATGATGGTTCAGGCATTGTTGTGATGATAAATTCAAATATTGGTGATGACATCCCTTCCGAAGTCACCAATGCATTTAAAGAAACATACGGTTGGTGATGTATAGCGAACGACATTGAGAAACGTGATTGAAATTACTATGGTTTCAGAGCAAGATATCAAGGCTATCGGCTTGCTTGTATAGCGGTAATCCTTGCCTTCTCCCTTTCGATAACCTCTTTAATCCAAGCATTTTCGGAATGTTCTTTTAGGCTCTGGACACCAATTACAGACTCATCGGCATATGTGTCAAACTCTACTCGTTTGCCGTCCAGCATATTCATCATGCACTCATCCACCGTGTCCACACATAGCAATCTATGGACGTGCACATTGCGAACCTGACCCATCCTGTATGCCCGGGATATAGCCTGGGATTCTAAGGATGGCTTTATCTGCGGCTCACAGAAAACAACAACACTGGCAGATTGTATATTGAGCCCAACCCCTCCAGCCTGTACCTGAGCAACCAGTACCTTGCCCCATTCCGCCGTCGAAAATTCATCAACCAACTGCTGTCTTTTTGCCGTCGAGACACTGCCTGTAATCGGCCCAATGGCTGCATCCCCCAGCAGCTCACATACATATTCAAGGGTATCACGGAAAAAGGAAAATACGATAATTTTCCTGCCATCGTCACGAGCCTCATCACATAACTCTATGAGACGGGCAGCTTTGCTTGATATATCAAAACCCACATCCCATGAAACACGGCGCATTGCCATAAAATTACCGGAAAATACCGCATTATAATAAGCGTTGTACTCATCCTGGCATGGCTCCAACCAGTCTTCACTTTCTATCAGCTCCGGCAATTCTGTAAGCACATCGTCACGAACCCGGCGTAAGTAAATTGGGGCAAGCTCGCTTCTGAATTTCTGCGTCGCACTTAGCGTCTTCATGGTGTTGAGCTTTCCGGCTATTTCCGGGTTAAGGCAGCTTACAAGGAAGCACATTTCATCCACTCTGTTCTCAAGAGGGGTCCCTGTCATAAAGAGAATCCTCTTGGCAAAGCCTGATGCGGCAATGAGTGCCCGGGTACGCTGAGCTTCGGGGTTTTTAATAAAATGGGCCTCGTCCACCACCAAAATGCCGTATTCAAAGTCCAGCCTATCAACTAATCTGAGCAGGCTCTCGTAGTTGGTAATCCCTATGCCACCGTCTATTTTCCAGGCTTCAAAACGTGCATCCCTTGACACGCCATGGATTATAGTTGACTGTAACTGCGTATGTTTGTCCGATTCCCTTTTCCAATTTACAAGTACACTGGCCGGACATACCACAAGAAAATGAGTTGCGCCCTCTTTTTTTCCGTGAGACATTGCGGCAAGGGCTTGCATTGTTTTGCCAAGGCCCATTTCATCTCCCAGCAAAACCCTTTCTTGACGCAGGATGTATTTCGTCCCGAAGACTTGATATTTCCGCAGAGTTGTCTTCATATATGCAAGGTCAAGTGGATATCGGTCTATCGCGAAAACTAAGTCGTCGGGTAAGCCGGTTTTCATGGGCGTAGTTTCATTTAGTCCCAGCTTTTCAAGCAAAGTATAATAGGCAGCAGCGTTTTTTTCGAAGTCCCTATAGATTTCTTCTAAGTCGCGGAAATCAAGCTTGTTGTATACTTCAATGCCTGCAAGGGCGATCCGGCTGAACTCGCCCTGCACCAAGGACTCCAGATACTTATACGCCTCTAAGGATTTATCCCTTTTTGTTCCCAATGAAAAAAACCATCTAATGGCACCGGAGGCAGGCTTCGCGTCCTTTAGGGCGGCTTCTACGTCTTTGGTCAGAAGGCCGCGAGCGGTGGCTCGTATCTCTTCACCATGGAGGTACAGATGCAGGTTTCGTATCACTATGTTTTGGCATGGAGGCCGCTTGGTTGGGTCGATTTGCATCTTTGCAGACTCGGCTACCGCCCCGTACATTTTATTTGCAATATTCTTTATTTTGACTGCCGTTTGGTCCCCTATTCCACTTATTGCCTTGATTCTGTAAAGAGACATGTTGTGCAGCTGACCTATGTTGCTGACTCCGGCATTTCTTAAGGCGGAGACGCGTATCCCTTCCTTGTCGGCATTTATTAACTCCACATCCATTTGCGCCAGTTCCGCTAGAGCGGAAGCTTCCCGTAAATTGGGAGATTCTTTGGCAATGGCTTCCTTTGCCAGGGCCTCGCTGTCGATGATTTTGTTCAGCTTTTTCTTGAGAAGGGATACTGTGCTTAGGACCTTTTTCGTCGATTTTTTTGTCTGGACGCTCACCCATCATCCTCTTATCCTCTTGGATTTTTCAACACAGGCATCTACACAGGAGATAATCGCATTCCTGAATCCCAGTTTATCCAATTCACAAATAGCCTCTATTGTGGTGCCCCCAGGTGTACATACGGTATCCTTAAGGGCGGCGGGATGCTCACCGGTTTCCTGAATCATCTTAGCAACACCCAAAATCACTTGTGTGCAGAATTTTAAAGCCTGTGGCCGGGTCAGACCGTACTTTACCCCCGCGTCTGCCAATGCGTCGATGAAAATAAAAGCATATGCCGGGGATGACCCTGCCACTGCGGTAAACACATCAAAGAGGTGCTCCGGCAGTATTTCAGTCTGGCCAACGCTGTTGAAAATGGCAAGCACCGAGTCGATTTCTGACTCGGTCATGGTATCCGTTGTGCAGACCGCCGTCATAGCGGCATTGACCATGGCGGGGATATTGGGCATTGCCTTGGCAATCTTAATATTCTCAATACCAAACATCTTTTTGATATCCCCAATGCCATAGCCTGCCGCCACAACTACAATAATCGCGTCAGGTTTTACAAAAGTTTTTATCTCGGCGATTACTGGGTCATACAGAAAAGGCTTCACGCTTAAGAATAAAATATCCGACTGCATCGCCGCTTCAACATTAGATAGGGTTGTGTTGATTTGGAAATCCTTGGACAACGACGCCAGGCGGTTTTCGTTTACATCTGCGGCAATAATCTGCTTAGGTGTGACCAACCCCGCCTTGATTACCCCACCGATAATGGCACCACCGATATTACCTGACCCTATAAAACCGATTGTCTTGTTCATAAAAAAGCCTCCTCTAATGAGGGCTCTGCCCTCATACTCCCGCCGTTGCGCGGGGCAAACCCCCGCTTGCTTCCTCGTTGATATTTTCGGGCATTGTACGACAGAAAGATGTAAAATGAAAGAGTTCCTATTTATTGGACGTGGCCCATAATTGCGCCATATCACTAAATATGTAAAAATGCCCGTGATATTAGAAAGGAGCAACATGTATGGAAAGGACACTTAAAAAGCTATTGCATCTTTTATGGATAGGTGCGCCTATCTTGGCAATTTTTCTGGTTATAGGATTTTGGATAGTAAACTCACGTAGTGAGGAAGCCCCTGTCCCTCCAGAAAACGCCTACTGGCGCACAGAAAGTATATGGCGTCGTTTTTTCCCCGACGATGTTCCCGAACCCCCGCATGAAGAGCCAGGCGACATTCACGACTATTGGTATTTAGGGCTCGAATATTTCTATATGGGTGATGGGGCACAGGCCATATACTGGTTGACAAAAGCCGCCAAACAAGGCCATGTAGATGCCCAGAGCAATCTAGGATGGATTTATCTAATGGACGAACAAATACAAGATTATGACCAGGCAAGATACTGGATGACAAAAGCCGCCGAAAACGGCGAGCCTGGTGCTATGGTGACTTTAGGATATATGTACTCCTGGGGCAGAGGCGTAAGGATAGATTACGATACGGCCTTATTCTGGTTCAGACTGGCCGCTGAGGAAAATTTCCGCTATGCCGAGTTTAATATGGGGACTATGTATGAAGGCGGGCTTGGTGTAGAAATTGATTTGGAACAGGCACTGTATTGGTATAAAAGGTCGGCGGTACAAGGGCACCCAGATGGGATTATTGCATATGAGCGACTGACAGAATACTTAAACATAGAGGAAGCCCCAGAACCAACTCCACGACTGGTTACAGCAGAGGGCATAGTGTGGATTGTTCCACCTACATTAGAACATGACCACATTAGTTATTGCGGACTTAATATCGTTCAAGCAGTTGACTCTACGAAACGGAATTACTGGGATAATTGGACATATCGAGACGGTAACCGATATTATGATTGGTATCTAACCGATGATGCATTCCATGGCAAGTTTGCGCTTATGTATAATGGTGAATTCATAACCGATTTTATTTTTGACGGGGGACTATATCCCGGGTGGATACAACGAAACGACCTGTGGCGGTTTAATGCAGCACCCATGAGCTTAAACGGCATGTGGGGCACTCTTGACAAACATGGAAACATACTAGCTCCGTTTATGTTTGAGCGGATTAATTATTTTGATAACAGTCGGGCTATTGCAGTATACGATAGTCGCCATGGCCTGATTGACAGATATGGAAACACCTTGGTGCCATTTTTGTTTGATGATATAGCGAATTAATTCGAAATCAGTCCTGCCTGTCGCCGAAAACGCGTTGAAGCGTTCGCGATTTTCGGCTCGGTCAGAACTGTTTCTCATTTAATTCGCTATATTTATCATTTTGGCGTCGGGTTTAGTTATTATCGGTTGGTCGCCATTTACAATGGTAAACATGGTTTGATTGACGAAACCGGTGAAACTGTAATTCCCTTTTTATTTGACCACCTGTTTAATATAAATGGTGCAACAGCATTTGCTATGTACAATGGTTTATACGGCATCATTGATGTATGGCAGACAGAACAATATAGCCGAGGAGGATACCATGATTAACACCGAAAGACTAACATTAAGACGCTTTACACCAACAGACGAGCAGGCATACGCCGACATTATGACCGACCCTAATGTCTACCGCTTTCTAGGCACAGGTCAAGGCTTGCCGAGAGAACAAATTGGGCGGATGATAGATTCACTCAACTCCACATGGGGACATGGACTTGGAGTATATGCCGTCATTGAAAAAGACAGTGGCAAGCTGATAGGCCATTGCGGTGTGCGGGGCTTACCCTGCGGGCGTAAGGAGATATTATACGCATATTGCCAAAGCTCATGGGGGAAAGGATATGCAACCGAAGCTGCAAAAGCGGTGCTTGAGACACATACCGCGCGCCCGTTAATAGCCGTATCTTATCCAGAGAATCCTGCCTCTATTGGTGTGCTAACAAAGCTTGGATTCCGCCATATAGGCCAGGAGCAAATGTTTGGCAAAACACTGGAATCCTTTGTTTTAGATTAACTCGGCAAGCTGGCAACGTCTACACCTGTCTCTGCAAGCAGGGTATCCCTGACGTGATTTTTATCATATTCCCTTCTAAAGATATCATAGGCGTAATACAATTTCCTTGATATCTCTATAAACTCTTCAGTTCTGCCTAGGGCATGTAGAGCCTTGGCTTGAAACCAACATATGGTTTTATAAAACATATACTCATCTGCGTACCAGCATGTTTTTATGCCTTCTTCACATATATCCATTGCCTCCTGGGGCCTGCCAGCTAATAAAAGAATCCTGGCCACATTGTTAATCACAGGGGAAACAGCTTTTGCATGCACACGGGGTTCCTTATATGTGTTATCAATATTTGTTTTGAGCCCGTACAGGATATCAATGGCCTCGTCATAACGCTTTAATTCGCAGTATATCAGTGCCAGCAGATTAAGCATATTAGTACAGCTCTTATTTAGGTAATAATCGGCAATGCTTTTTACATTAAAATCAGGGATGACAATTTCCAATGCTTCTTTAGCCAGAGAAATGGCTTTATCGTCTTCTTTTATGTTAAAGGCATATCTGGCCTTAACATCCAGAATAAACTGTTTATTAAGGGGATGGGCTACATATTCGTGGTTATCTTCTAATTGCTGTATTAAGGCCGTAACTCTTGCAAGCTTTTCTTCTCTGCCCTTGAGCTCTTGGGCGCGCATTACGGTTCTAAGCAGGATGCTCAGCTCATCTGTCACAAGCTTTACCGCAACATCCTCCGGAGTCATGAAATGGTTGATAAATTCGTTGGAATCAAAACCCAGCCGGTCGAATAAAAACTCCAATGTTTTTCTGTGTGGAGTAGCTTTGCCCATCTCGATTTTAGAGAGGGTGCTTCTATCGATTATGGGAAAGGCCAATTCTTCCTGGCTTATCTTTTTTTGTTTCCGTAGCCGTTTTAGCAAGTCGCCGACATCGAAGCTTGGCATGATTTCCCTCCTATCCACCCATTACGAGCAATTCTATCACCAACCCAGCATGAAGAGCTTCGAGTGGGGACGGCTGAGCCGCCCCCACAATCTCCTTTACTCGTTCAACCCAATCTCAATAGCCTTGATATTAAGAGGAATGAGCTCTTGACTTCTGGCTCCGGCAAAACGCTGCTTTAGTACCGCCGTTATATCCTCCAATGTGAAAAGGTCGGTTTTCTTTAGGAAACCTGCCAGCATTACCATGTTGGCTACTCGTAGGCTGCCTACATTCCCGGCGATGTTGGTTGCGTCTATTTCCAGTATATCTACATCGGTACGGTCAAGTTTTTCCTTTACAATTGAGGAGTTAACCAGCACCAAGCCTCCTGGTTTTACCTTTGGTAAAAACTTGAATATTGAAGCGACATTCATTGCTACCAGCACATCTATATCAGCCTGGACAATGGGGCTGCCTATTACCCTGTCGGAAACGATAACAGAGCAGTTGGCTGTGCCTCCGCGCATTTCCGGGCCGTAGGAAGGCATCCAGGTGACCTCTTTGCCTTTGTTCATGGCTATGGTTGCAACGATTTCACCCAGCACCAGTACACCCTGGCCGCCGTAACCAGAAAATACCATTTTCTTTGTCATTGTGGGCCACCCCCTTCGTCTTTGTATACACCCAGAGGGAAGTAAGGAATCATTGCGTCGGCGATATTTTGCCGGGCTTGGGTTGGAGTCATGTTCCAACCTACAGGGCAGTCGGCAATTATCTCTATCATGTTAAACCCCTTGCCTTTGATTTGATACTCGAAGGCTTTTTTTATTGCCCGTTTTGCTTTATTAATATGGGCAATATCGTGGATGCTTACCCGCTCGATATATGTGGCACTTGGGATTTGAGCCATCATTTCGCTTACTAGCAAAGGCTTGCCAGTGGTGGCTTCCTGTCTGCCATATGGGCTTGTGCTGGTTTTTTGGTTAATTAGAGTAGTTGGAGCCATTTGCCCGCCAGTCATGCCGTAAATGGCATTGTTGACGAATATTACTGTGAAGTTCTCACCGCGATGGGCGGCATGGATGATTTCCGCTGTTCCTATAGAAGCAAGATCCCCGTCACCTTGATATGTGAATACGATTTTATTAGGCTCTACACGTTTGATGCCTGTAGCAACAGCCGGGGCCCGGCCATGGGCAGCTTGGATTGCATCGCAATTGAAAAACTCATAGGCCAGAACGGAGCAACCTACCGGGGCTATTGCAATGGATTTTTCCAACACATCCAACTCTACCAGAGATTCGGCGATAAGCTTGTGAACAGTCCCATGGGAACAACCGGGACAATATGTCAGAGGAGTATTGGTTAAGCCTCGGCTTTTTTCATATACCATTTTTGCCATTTAGACGCCCCCTCTCAGATTATAGACTTCTGTGATGCCTTTTGCTTCAATGGGTTTTATCACCTTACCCAGGATTTCTCTTACCTTGTTGGCAATCTCTACCGGCTCAAACACTACCCCGCCGGTACGTCCATAGAAATGCACCGGAAGTTTTCCGTTTACAGCCAGGCGTACATCTTCAACCATCTGCCCCATGGAAAGCTCCGCTACCAGAATATGCGCCACAGATTTCGGCAGGCTTTGGAAGATATCCGCCGGATAAGGCCATAGGGTTATCGGGCGGATTAGGCCAACATTTATGCCTTCTTCCTTGAGCTCGTCAATGGCGTTAACTGCAATCCTTGAAGGTGCGCCATATGACACTATTGCCACTGTGTCCCCTTCTTTTACGGTGCTTTCTACCATGACTTCGTTCTTGACAATTTCTTCGTAAACCTTGAAACGTTCGATATTCATAGCTTCCAGCACTTCCCCGTATAGGCTCAGAGATGTAAGCATGTTCCTGGGGCGTTTGTCGGCATTACCATTGATTGCCCAAGGTTTTTCTACATTGAGCCTGGGATAGACTGTGGTTTCTACAGGCTCCATCATTTGGCCCAGCATTCCATCGATAAGAATCATTACCGGGGTACGGTATTTATCCGCGATATCAAAGGATTTGAATACATAATCCCAGCACTCCTGCACAGTGCTTGGGGCGTAGACCGGGGTGTAATAGTCCCCGTTACCTCCCCCACGGGTGGTTTGGAAATAATCACTTTGGGCCGGAAGAATCCCACCAAGACCAGGGCCGCAGCGGGCCACATTGACGATTACACAGGGAAGATTGGCACCGGCAAGATAAGAAATCCCTTCTTGTTTGAGTGCCATCCCCGGTGAGGATGATGTGGTCATGGTACGAGCTCCAGCCGCCGCCGCGCCGTAAACCATATTTATTGCCGCAACCTCAGACTCCGCCTGGATAAACACACCACCGGCAGGTTCCATTTTTGCGGACATATACTCTGGGATTTCGTTTTGCGGGGTTATGGGATAGCCAAAAAAAGTGGTACATCCCGCTTGGATGGCGGCTTCGGATAAGGCTTCGTTGCCCTTCATTAAGACTTTCATTCACATCAGCCCCTTTCTACTGAGATTACGGAATCCGGGCAGACACGAGCGCAGATAGCGCAGGCGGTGCATGGACCCATGTCTATGCAGGTAACAGGATTATAGCCCTTATGATTTACTTTGGCGGTGTCTAGGGCTAAGATTTTCTTGGGGCAGACATCTATACATAGTCGGCAGCCTTTGCAAGCGGCCTCGTCGAAGATTACCTTGTTCATCGGCTACCTCCTAGTCAAAATACTTTTTATATCCCTTACAGCGGCAATGCGCTCTTCTGCCATTTGGTCGGCGGTTTCAAAGGTCAGTTGTCCCGTCTCTTCGGAAATACGCAGGATATCCAGCATACGATGGTAGATTCTATCTATGTCACGAAGAGATGCTTCTTGGTTGTAGCCCCCTTCAGCCAATTCATATGAAACATTGATAACCCCGCCTGCATTGGTCAGGAAATCAGGGGCATAGATTATTTTTCGGTCTTGCAAAGCCTTACCATGGACTTTTGCAACCTTGAGCTGGTTATTGGCACCGCCGCAGACGATTCTGCACTTCAGAGCAGGGATGGTGTCATCATTGATTGTAGCACCAAGGGCACATGGGGCGTAAATATCACAGTCTACACTGTAGATATCATTGATTCCCACGACTTCTACACCAAACTCATCGACACATTGCTTAATACGTTCTTCGTTAACATCTGAGATGATTATATTGGCTCCGTCTTTATGGAGCAGTTCGCATAAATAGTAGCCTACATTGCCCACACCTTGTACTGCAACAGTTTTGCCCTTAAGGTCCGCGTCACCGTACACATGTTTGGCACAAGCAAGCATGGATTTGTAGGTACCGAGGGCTGTAAATGGAGAAGGGTCACCGGAACGACCGGGAAGACCTACAACATGGTTGGTTTCCATATTTACATAGACCATGTCTTGAGTGTGGGTGCCTACATCCTCTGCGGTGATATAACGGCCGCTTAGCCCCTCAATATAGCGGCCAAAGGCACGCCAGAAGGCTTCCCGTTTGATGGGGTCCTTGCGAAGTTCATAAGGGTCGCCAATGATTACACTTTTTCCGCCTCCAAGGGGCAGGCCTGCAAGGGCTGATTTGTAGGTCATGCCTCGAGCCAAGCGAAGTACATCTACCACGGCTTCATCTTCGGTGGCGTAATTCCAGAAACGGGTACCTCCAAGGGATGGCCCCAATACGGTATTGTGGATACAGGTGATGGCCTTAAGGCCCGTACCCTTGTCTTGGAAGAAGCATAGCTGCTCGTAATTATGCTCCTCCATTAGTTTGAATTTGTCCATTGTATTTCCTCCTTTGATATAAATGAGGGTGCTACCCTCAAACTCCCGCCGCTACGCGGGGCAAAGCCCCGCTTGCTTCCTCGCTTTGCTATGGGGCCGCGCTTTGCGCGGCAAAACATTAATGTCTTAAAATAAACTCATATACAAACCTACAGTCCGCCAGTACTTCTGACTTCGCCTTTTCAAATGATTCCTGAGAGATAAACTTCTCCTCCAATGTCCAGCAACACCCAAGTGCCATGTCGATATACATGCTTTTGTGCATGTCATCTTTTGGCACTTTTATTGTCGGTGCCATGATAGCCACCATTTCTTGTATTTTTTTTTTGCTACAAGGGAGTTCATTATTAAGAAAGCGTGCTGTTTCCATTATAGGGTCATCTACTACTCCTTTTGGGTCGATTATTGTGTAGCTGCCTTGTTGATTAAGAAGCAGATTTTCTTGATGCATATCCCCGTGGAGCAGGCAGCTTCGGGTATATTGCTGCTTTAGCTCGCTGTATAAACGCAATGCTTCGTTCAGATAAAACAGTACATCCTCCATGCCCCCTATGTTGGTCAGATATTTGTGGATTCCTTCCATCCATATTTTATAGTTGGGATACTCACCTTGCGGGCATTTTATAAATGGCAGGGTTTTTATCAATTCAGCCATTAGCCGGGCCCGTTCTTTGTAATCCTGGACATCCCACATTTGGTTTCCGGGCTCAATTCGTTCAAGAAGCAGTATGTCATCAGATAAATCATAATCCCATAGTTTTACATAGCCTTGGCCATTATAAGCCTGGATACAGTTGATTTCTGTTGCGACTTCCGGCCCTGGGATGCACATCTTTAACACACATAATCCATGTAATGTAGATTTACAAGAAAACAGCAGATTTACTGTGTCAGTTAACATATAATTCAAATCGGTTAGCTGCCATTTCTGTGAATACTTTTCTATAAGCCCATCTACACGAGATAAAAACCCATCGGTTTCAGCTCCCATATACTTGAATATACCCTCGCGGGCTCTTTTGTAATCAAATCTATTCGCCATGAAGATAATTAACTTCCGATTCTATTTCAAATGACTTAAAAAAATCCCCTGTCATAACTCTGACCTTGTTGGTATCCGGGTAAAACGCGACTTCCCTGGTATCCACTGTGTCGATATCCAGGTATACAAGAGGCGCATCGGAATGATTTGTAAGCTGATGGGCTCCGTTTTCGTTGGCGGGGAATACAATTAAATCCCCTTCGGATACGATTCTATCTCCTTGTGGGGTTTTAAGGGTGGCGGTACCGGAGATTATATAGAAAACTTCCTCTATGCCGGTATGCCAGTGATATGGATAATTGCTTTTGCCTGGGGCCAAGGTGTAGAATTTTATGGCGAGCTTGCCTTCCTTAGCCATGTATGGGGAGGCCACATCGCTTTTCTGAAACTCGAAGGACTTGCTATGCTTGGTTTCCGGGTCGAAGATTTTATTGAGATTTACATCGTTAAACTGTGCCGTTTTTACGTTTTTTATAATCAGCTCTTGCATATCGTCGCCTCCCTACTCATATATTTTCGCCGGTTCCTCCCCTTTAAGGACGCGTAAAGCCCCGAGGGCCAGTGCCAGCAACTCATGCTCACCTGGGTAGGCATTAACCTCTGCGATAAATTTCACTCGCTTCGCAATTTGCTTTACCAGGTAGTCCCAATGGGCAAGGCCACCGGTCAGAAGGATTGCGTCTATCTTTCCATTCACCGCCGTGGACAGTGCCGCAATTTCCTTGGAAATCTGATATGCCATTGCGTCGATTACTCGCCCAACCTCAGGGTCGGTTTTTGCCCGCTCTTCGACTTCCATCATATTGTTGGAGCCGAAGTATCCCACCATGCCCCCTTTCCCTGTAAGAGAGGCACGCATTTCTCCTTGGGTAAACTTCCCTGAGTAACATAAATCCACAAGGTCACCCACAGGTAAACCACCGCTTCGTTCAGGGCTAAATGGCCCTTCCCCATCCAAGGCATTGGTTGCGTCTATTACTCGGCCCTTTGCGTGCACCCCTACTGAGATTCCCCCACCCATGTGTACTACTACCAAATTGACATGAAAATAGCCCTTCCCAGCATCGCTGCAGTATTGCCTAGCGATGGCCTTCTGGTTAAGGGCATGAAATATGGAACGACGTTTTATCATAGGGTGCCCGCTAATACGGGATATATCATCAAACTCGTCTACCACCACAGGGTCCACGATAAAAGAGGGCTTGTCAATTTCTTTTGCAATTTCATGTGCGATTAGGCCGCCTAGATTGGAGGCATGTAGTCCTTGTACTCCTGAGCGTAGGTCCTTAAGCATTGCTTCATTGACCCTGTATGTGCCACCGGGGATGGGTTTTAGTAGGCCGCCCATGCCTACAACTGCATCCAGTTGGGTCATGGGTATGCCGGATTCCTCTATCTGGGTCATAATAATTTCTTTACGCATATCGTATTGGTCTGTGACCTTTGCATAGGGAGCAAGGTCTGCCGCGCTATGGCGGATGGTCTTGTCCATAATGAGGCTTGTGTCTTCGAAAATTGCTACTTTGGTTGAGGTGGAGCCTGGGTTGACTATTAGTAGTTTCAAATGAATCAGTCCTTTAAAATGATTAATATCGGAAGAAAAAAACCTATGGTCAAAACGACAACAGCAGAAAAACCCCGAAAACAAAGGCATAGCCATGAAAAAAAGTCTTCGGCAAAAATGACAAAACCGGAAGAAAAGCGTGGGGGGCACGAAGTGCTGGGGTGGTCCCTACGACAGAATCCCCAAGGCAATAGAAATCAACTTACTCTCCGCCGAGTCTGCACGGGAGGTCAAGATAATGGGACGCTTTGCACCCAATACTACCCCCCCTACCTTTGCCTTTGCAAGAAAACCCAGTGCTTTGTACAGGATATTCCCCGCCTCAATATCCGGACATACCAAAATATCCGCATCTCCTCCTATAAGGGAATCAATCCCCTTGATTTCGCAGGATTCTTTGCAGATTGCATTGTCCAGAGCCAAAGGCCCATCCATAACAAACTTTTTATCCAGTGGGGATTGTGCCGCCTTATGGTTGGCCACCAGTTCCACTATGTCCATGGTTACCGGCATTTTTGGGTCGGCTTTTTCCTTTGCAGCAAGCAAAGCAACCTTTGGCCTCGTTATCCCTAAAGCCAGTGTCGCCTCAACTGCATTGTGTATGATTTCTTTTTTTACGGAAATATCCGGGGCAATATTGATTGCCGCATCGGTGACAAACAATAATTTATGATATGTTGGCAATTCGAAAACCGCCACATGACTGAGCTTGCGGACTGTTCGCATCCCTGCTTCTTTATCCAGCACCGCTTTCATGATAATAGATGTATCCACTTTACCCTTCATCAGAGCCGCCGCTTTGCCGGAGGATACAAACTGAACCCCTATTTTGCAGGCACTTGCCGGGTCCGGTTCATCTACTATTACACAGCCAGATATATCTATCTTGGATGAGTCCGCTACTTTTCGAATATTATTTATGTCTCCTACAAGGATAAATTTTGCAATATCCCGGGCTGACTGAACCGCAGTCAGCACATTGGCATCATCGGCGCAGGCGATACATACCGATTGAGATGCGCTCAGGGAAGCCTTTTCGTATAAATCAGACAATATATTTATAGGATCACCACCTTCTTTGGCAATTCTAACATGAGAATGAAAAAAAACCAAATCCTTCGCCACCAATTTGCGCTTTATTTAACACGAATTGATTGACCCAATTCTAAAGTACTATATAATATGACAAGATTTTCTATTCTCAGAGGTGTTCTATGTTCAAAAACAGTTTAAGAACTATCGTGATTCTCCTAATTGCAGCCATTTCTCTTACAGTATTTATAACACCGCCTAGACCCAGCGAGCCCATGCTCTGGCCGGTAATGGAGACTTTGGAGTTTATTGCCGCCGAGCCTAGGCCTGTTGAATCCCGACATCTGCGGAGCACCGAGGTACATATAACCCAGCGGTTAGTGGAAGCTGGGCTACCTGTATATGTACTTGAGCATCACACCACCCGGCGGGGCGAGGTAAGTATCCGGAATATTTATTCCTATATACCAGGCACTACGGGGCAGTCGGTGATTTTTATCGCCCATTATGATTCTGTACCTGGAAGCCCTGGGGCACTTGATAACGGTGCCGCCGTGGCCGCCCTTCTTGAGATTTTTATCTCCCAGCCAACCTCCCTCCAGGTTGGGATACAGCTGTTGTTTACCGACGGCCATGAGATTGGCTTGGGTGCTCATGAATTTGTGCAATATCATTCATATTTATTAGAAAATACTATTTTCGCCTTCAATTTTGACGGAATGGGTAATGGCCCGTTAATGCCTTTCCAAGGCGGCATCCGCCACGGCAATATTTTATTTGAAGCTTCATCCCGCCCTGCCGGTTTCTCATTATTGGCTTATGGCGTGGCCTTGGATGAATGGCATTTTGCCCAGGGGGGCATCCCGGCAATGACCATTATGCCTTTTGCCAGGCCATGGAACTACCATACCCCCGATGACACCATAGAAAATCTAGGGACTTACACTCTGGCAGGATATATTGATACAATCCAAAATCTAATGGAAATGGCCTCCCAGGCTGGTTGGATAGAGGGCTTCTCTACCAGGGAGAAAACATTTTTTATGCCGGTATATGGGATGCTTATTTCCTATGGACCTGTGATGCGGTGGATTATCGCAGGGCTGATGATTGCCGGGATTATTGCAATGATTATCTACAGGCGTAGCGGATCCAATTACCGGCCTTTTAGCCAGGGCCGGTGGGATGTTAATGTAAAAGGGATTATGCTTTCATTGATTGGGACGCTGCTCTTTATTGTGTTGTTCGTTGGCGGGACTCTTCTTATATTTTCACTGGCGTCGAATATTGGATTATTGGGCTACCATACAAGCATCATCCTCACCAGTAGTGGAATTATTCTGATTTTGATTCCGCTGGCATATTACTTCCTCAAGCTCATCACAAGCATCGCAGGATGGGATTCTTTTGCCTTGGTTATGGCGATATTTCTGGGGATTTTCGGGGTTGTAGCTGGGGTGCTTATGCCTGGGCTGGAGTATTTTCCGATGATTTGCGCAGGGCTTATTGCCTTGCGGGTAGCAAAGCCTGACAGCCGGGTTGCTTATTTCTTTGCTGGAATAATTGCAGGGGTTTTATTTCTGCCACTTCTTTATATAATGCTGACCCAGCTTGGTGTGGCGTCACCACTGTCCGGGCTGCTGTTTGCGCTGTTTATCCCGGTTTTCTATGTGCTAACAAAGGATTACCCATCGGTTTATGGCTCATGAACCGGTGGACTTATACCGCTTAAGGCCAAAGCGGAAAAATGCCGAAACTGGCAACAAAAATAATAATGCTCCCACAGGGGCCAATGCATAAAGTATGCTTTCCTCCCGTCCCAGCAGATACAAAAGGGGATAATACTGCACCAAGGCCAAGGGAATCACAAAGGTAACAAAGCGCAACACATTTTCTCCATAAACGGAAAAAGGCAGTCGTCCATGTTCCCGTCCGCCGTCTGTGAAAATATGCATAAACTCCAAGCCCTCTATCGTGAAAAAAGAAAATGCCGCATACAGCACAAAAAGCGTGAAAAACAAAACAATCCCGCATACAATCATAAGAACCAACGTAAGCACCTTATCCCATGTCCAATCTATACCCGCCCGTGGGATTACATATACGAAAACAATCACTGCCTGCAAAGCCCGGCCCAGCCGGGAAAATTCGATTGTGCCTGCAACTATCTGAAAAATAATATTTCGAGGCCGCACAAGTGCCCGGTCAAAGCCACCGTTTCCAAGCAAAACAGGAAAACGGTCAAACCCTCGCCCAAACATTTCTGCAAGAGAAAACCCCAGCATCATAACGGCAAAGCCTATCAGTACTTCCTGATAAGTAAATCCATCCACCGAGTCAAAGAGCATAAACAAAAAAGCCAGTGACATAAACACCGCAAAAGACACCATAAACTGCCCTAGCATAGTAAAGAGAAATGATGTCTTGTATTGAGTCTGGCTCTTGAGGTGAATAGAGAAATATTTCATATATAGTTTCATGGGCACATTATACATAAAATCACCGCAAAGCAGGAAATGTTTTGCCTCAAAACGCCTGATAAAATAATCACATCCCGGGAGGAGAACTGCAATGGAGCAAATCAATCATATCAGTACAACCCTAACCTATATCGACAACAACCTAAAAACCCACATTTCCGCCGACGAACTTGCGGACATTGCAGGCTATTCCCTATGGCATTTTTGCCGGCTATTTACCCAAGCCGTAGGGATGCCCGTGGCAGCTTATATCTGCAAGCAGCGGATTGACAGGGTTCTTGCTGAGATGTCAAGCGGACGCAAAGCCGTTGATGTGGTACTGGAATACGGCTTTGATACCTACGCCGGATTCTACAAGGCATTTGTGCGTGTGTATGGCTGCTCTCCAAAGAAATATCTTTCCCTATACGGGAAACAAACAAAAAAATCAGGAGGACTTCTTATGATACAGGAACATGAAATCAGAGCGGCACTTACCAACTGGGATGTGCCGGGGGATTTACCCATTCACGATGTATGGATAATGGATGGTGCAAAGGTCTCGGGGAATGTCTGGTCTTTTGGTGACGGATATATACTCAAAGCCGGACCCCGTGACGAAATGCTTAAGAATTTGCGCATTGTCAGAGCCCTGGCAAAGCAAGGCTTCACGGCGTCACTGCCGGTACCTACCAAGATCGGTGAGGATTATCTGGAGGGCGAACATATCTTTACCCTAACCCATAAAATCCCTGGCGCGCCTTTGTCCAAGGAAAACCGCTTCGGCGAAAATCGCCGTAAGTTTGGCTTCAAATATGGGCAAAGCATCGCTAAACTACACTGCGCTTTAGCAGAAATCGAAGCAGATATAATGCCGGATGAAGTTAATCAATACAAATTGGCAATGGAATGGGCACTGCCTGAAACCCGTAAACAAAATAAGCAATGGAGGATGGGACTGACAGATGATTTTTTCGATGATTTCGCCAAAACCTTTGGTGACCTATACGAAAAATTACCCAAGCAACTGATTCACAGAGATATCCACCCATCCAATATCCTTTTCAATAATGACGAAATCAGTGGTTTTATCGACTTTGATTTTTGCGAACGCCGGATTCGGATTTTAGATCCATGCTATTGCTCCACTGGGCTTCTTGTCGAGTGGACCGGGGTGGAAAATATCAAAGAAAAATGGCCGGTGGTACTTGAGGGCATCTTACATGGCTACGACAGCATAAATCCATTGACCTCAGAGGAAAAGCAGGCTGTTTTCTATGTACTATGCTCCATCCAAATGGTATGTGTGGCATATTTCGAGAGCGTTGACGAGTTTAAAGAGCTGGCGAAAAGAAATCGGGAAATGCTAAGCTATATTGTGGAAAACAAGGTCAAAATCCAAAGTATTTTCTAACCCCCCTGGACCACAACCCGTTTCAAAGCCAGGCTCATCCAAAACCGCCCGACCACTACCAATACTACCAACCAGAATACCTGTAGCCCAATCCCCCTAAGCACCGCCGCACCTTCCAGATACCCGCTAAAAATCAAAAGCGGCATATTTTGCATAGACCCAAAGGGCAGTAGCTCTGCTACTGTCCTTACTGTTCCCGGAAAAAACGGTAGCGGAATGTAAGCCCCGGAAAGAAAATCCGCGGCAATCCCCACTATAAGCCGGGAACCCGCGCTGTTGATGGTATAAAACGCCGAGATATACACCAGCATAGAAAAAGAAAGCACCACCCCAAGGGCCAGCACCATGCTAATAGCAAACAAACCCCACCGCACCAAATCAGCAGGTATCACCAGCCGCAAAGGATGAGGCAAAAAAAGCGCAATTGCAATCAAGGGCACCGCCCGAAGAAGGGTACGAGAAACCCGATTAGCAGCATTAATCGAAAACCACCGGCTATACAAATCCATAGGCCGCACAAGCTCATAAGCAATAGCTCCGGTTTCGATGGCCTCGAAGATAGAATTGTCATAGAACCACAAGAAAAACAAAGACACAAAGGCCTGTTGGAGCCAGATATATGTGACCGTATGGGAAAATTCCATAGGAAAGCTGCCCGGGTTGCTCCGGTAGAAGGCGGCAAAGGCCAGTACATACATAAAGCCCCAGACGAATTGAGTAAGGAGCCCAGCAAAAGCCGCAAATCGGTATTGAAGATTATTGATGAAGCGGATGCGGAATAGGGCTCGGTAGGGTTTGAAGTTAATCATAAGACTGCAGATTTATGCCGGGAGACATGACACCCGATAGTCACCGCTACCGGCAGCCCTGCAATATGGGTTGGGTATGTGAGTATCCTCACCCCCAAGGCGGTGGTTTTACCACCCAATCCCGCTACGCCGATATTCAGCTCATTTATCTTTTGCAAAAGCCTGTCTTCCACCTCGGCCCAGTACGGGTCTTTTTCTTTATCATACATTTGTGCCAAAGCTTGCTTGGAAAGGAGTGCAGCCTTTTCCATCGTCCCTCCTACCCCTACCCCCACCAATATCGGCGGACATGGGTCTGCACCGGCTTTTTTTACTGTTTCCAGCATAAAGCTCTCTATACCTGCAAGTCCCTCCGATGGAGTCAGCATCCTTACTGCGCCCTTGTTTTCACTGCCGAAGCCCTTTGGCATTACCATGATTTTTATTTTGTCTCCATCCACTATATTAAAATGGATTACCGCCGGGGTGTTGTCCCCTGTGTTTACCCGACGGATGGGGTCAGCCACTATGCTTGCCCGGAAATATCCATCTCGGTATCCTCTGCGTACACCTTCGTTGACAGCGTCGGTGATACTCCCCTGTACATGGACATCCTGTCCGATTTCTATGAACACGACAACAAGCCCTGTATCTTGGCACATGGGCATTTTTTCAGTTTCAGCGATTTCCATGTTTTCTATTATCATGCCCAGGGCGTTTTGGGCCAAAGGCAAAGTTTCGGACTTGTGAGCAGCGCAGATGCACCGGCGGATATCTGAATCAGCGTAGATATTTGCGTCTATACATAGTTTGGCAATGGTCTCGGTTATTTTCGTCCCTTTGATTATTCTCATATGTCTCCTCCTTCGTTCACAACGCATTTATTATGCACTAATTCTGGAAAGAATGACAGATAAAGGAGTGATTTTTATGCCGATAAAATACATGAAAAAATACCGCTGGGTGATACTAACATTGCTGCTTGTGATTGGGATTTTGGTAGCGGTTTGGATATCCACCCGGGCACACCCAGCTGAGCAGAATTTTCAAGGCATATTTATTCAGCATATTTTGGAGGAATCCCCATCGATATCTATATAAAACCCAAAAAAAAGGTCACCCTCTCAAACCAGTCAGCCATTCTAATACAAGATGTAGCCGATATAGTAGCCACAGCCGACGTAACCAAAAAAGTCAACCAAATGAAAATACAAGACATTGGTCATGACAGTGAAAAGAAAAAAAGCTACCTGGTTAGTGTCACTGATATCATAAAAAAAATCAAAAAATCCTACCCAGACTATACAATCAACAATGTTGGGGAAATGGACACCCTTGTGCAGCACTCCGCGAAAAAAAGCCGGGACCGCCCATGGCTTAAGTGGCTACGGGTTACCTTCATTGTAGCTGTACTGTTTGTGGGATCTTCTACGGCTATCATGTCCTTTCATACAGACGGGCAAATGCCCAAGATTTTCGAGAACTATTATCGGATGTTCTACGGGGAGTCCAAGGCCAACCCCATGATTGTCAACATCCCATACTCTATCGGGATTGCCGTAGGGATTATCATTTTCTTTAATCATTTCATGGGAAAAAAAATCACCGACGACCCAACTCCCATCGAAGTGGAAATGGAGCTATACGAAAAGGATGTCACTGATACCGTTGTTGAAGTGTTAAGCCAGCGCAAGACTGCACAGGAAGATGGGGTCAAAGATGGAGCTGATTAAGCACGCCGCATCTGTGATTATTGGCTTTGCGTCGGGACTGGTTGTTGCCGGGGCGGTTTATGCCTTTATCACCATCGTGGGGGTAGTGCCTCGCCTGGCCCAAAAAACCGGGACCAAACACAGGATTAAAGTCTATGAGTCGGCCCTGGCTCTCGGGGGAATTTTCGGGACTGTTGCGGGGATTGTGAGCTTTTATATCCCCATCGGACCTGTGGGAATCGTGATTCTTGGCCTTGCAAACGGGATTTTTGTCGGATGTCTTGCTATGTCCTTGGCAGAAGTGCTTAATGTTATCCCAATTTTCACACGACGGGCACGCCTTCAGCGGGGGCTGTTCTTCCTTGTCCTTGCAATTGCCCTTGGTAAGCTGGCTGGGGCGTTATTGTACTTCTTGGTGCCTGGGTTTTTCGATACAGGAAATATGTAAGTTCTCACAAAAAAAGCGTATGGCACCATACGGATTTTTTGTATGCTATAGCGGAACGTCGGAAGCAAAAGTGCGCTTCGCGCATTTTGTTCTGCAACTTGAAAGGAGCAACTATGGCTACTCAATCCGATAAAAAACAGTATGACGAAATGGTAAAGGCCGCTTCTCCGGCAAGCACCGTGGGGGTCAATTGTATAAAGGCATTTCTGGTAGGGGGGAGCATCTGTGCCATCGGCCAGGTGTTTTACAATATGTTTCACAACAGGGGTTTCGCCAAGGAGGATGCCGGGCTTATGGTTGCGGGGATACTCATTGTCACCGCCATTATTCTCACGGTGCTGGGCCTTTACAATAAGCTAGGCAAACACGCCGGTGCCGGGTCGGTGGTACCTATCACAGGTTTTGCCAATGCCATCGCAGCTCCGGCTATTGAGTACAAAAAAGAGGGGCTGGTGCTTGGGGTTGGGGCCAAAATGTTTGTAATCGCCGGGCCGGTCATTGTATATGGAGCAATGGCCTCCGTAGTTGTAGGATTGATATATTACTTTGTTAAATAAAGGAGGGCGTGGGACATGGAAAAACACATAGGCGAACAGACAGTCCGATTCGCAAATCCGCCCACCATTACAGCCACTGCGGCAATCGTAGGCCCAAAAGAAGGTGAAGGCCCTCTAGCGCAGTACTTTGATGTTGTTTCTCAAGACGCCTTATTTGGAACGGATAGCTGGGAAAAGGCCGAAAGTGAATTATCCCGCCAGACCATTATCCTCGCTGTGCAAAAGGCCAACTTGCAGTTGGGAGATATCCAGTACATCTTGGCTGGGGATTTGCTTAATCAGGAAACCGGTACCACCTTTGGGGTGCGGGATTTGGGGCGGCCATTCTTTGGATTGTTTGGGGCTTGCTCGGCTATCGGTGAGGCTATGACTCTAGGCGCAATGATTATTGACGGTGGATTTGCCAATAATATCGTAGCTTCTGCCAGCAGCCATTTTTGTGCGGCGGAAAAGACCTTTCGCTTTCCCCTGGAGCTTGGCACACAACGTCCTCCCACAGCCTCCTGGACCGTAACCGGGGATGGCGCAGTTGTGCTGTCAGCGCAGGGAGCAGGGCCATATGTGACAACCGCTACAACAGGTGCAGTCGTGGATCTTGGCGTTAAGGATAGTAACAATATGGGCGCGGCAATGGCCCCGGCGGCGGCGGATGTACTGATAAAGCATTTCCAAGACTTAGGCATCCAGCCGGATTACTACGATGTGATAGCTACAGGAGATTTGGGGGCTGTAGGTAGGGACTTGTTGCTTCAATTGATGGACAAAGCCGGGTACAACCTACACCATAACCACAAGGACTGCGGCTTGATGATTTTCGACCGGGAAAAACAGGATGTCCATGCAGGAGGCAGCGGCTGTGGGTGCTCAGCGGCAACCTTTGCAGGGTATTTTTATCGGCAGCTATTACGAGGGGAAATAAATAAAATGCTGCTTGTGCCAACCGGTGCATTGCACAGCGTGGTAACGGTACAGCAAGGGGAAAGCATACCGGCGATTGCTCATGCTGTGGCGTTTGAAAGGGCAATGAGCCACAACGAAAGGTGATATCATGAACATTTTATGGGCATTTATAGTCGGCGGAGCCATATGCGTCATCGGCCAACTCCTAATCGACCTTACAAAACTCACACCCGCCAGGATATTAGTTCTATTCGTAGTAGCAGGCTGTATACTCGGCGGCTTTGGCTGGTATGATAAGCTGGTTGAATTTGCAGGTGCGGGGGCATCCATCCCCCTCCCCGGTTTTGGCAATCTCCTTGCCCGCGGCGTAAAAAAGGCCGTAGACGAGCGTGGCTTCCTTGGTGTAATCACCGGAGGGTTCACGGCAATGGCCGGAGGGGTAACTGTCGCTGTTGTATTTGGATATCTAGCCGCGCTGATTAGCTCTCCCAAGCATAAAAAATAAGCAATCTAGGGCTTATTTATCAGCTCAATACAAAGCTCAGCATTGCGAGCAGATAGCTCACGAAGCTTATCCGCCGCCGCATATATATCTGCCGATATTTTTCCATAATCCCTGTGTATTGTCTGGGCAAACTCCATAAGCTTCTTCGCCTGGGTTTCCTCCACGGGCATATGAAAGCTCTGCCCCATGGAATCCATAAATTGGCGTACCTTTGGGCTGTACACAAGCCCTATGCCGGGTACGCCTTTTTCCATTGCATAAACCAATGCATGAAGGCGCATAGCCAGGGCAAAATCCGCCGCACTCATGATAGCACGGGCCTGATTATAATCATGTAAGTCCGGCTCTATAAAAACACTGGGGTTCTTCATCAATGCCATTACGCGGTGGGATATATCCGAGTCCTGATCCAAACGCATTGGCACGAAGACCGCCTGATAACCATATGTTTCAACTACATGGTCTGTAAACTCGGCTACCTGTTCTTCTAAATCAGGAGGGTTATGAGGCCAGCTCCGTAGATTTACCGCAAAAAACGGCCCTGTTACTCCCACTTTCCTTAGGAGTTCCGCGCAACTATCTGCTGGAGGCAACGCCAACGCGGCATCGGCAGTTACATGTACCTCCGGCCCACTAACGCAAATTTGGCTTAGGGCTTCCAGTGATTCTGGCTCTCGCAATGTTACCAGTTCAACCTTGTTTAAGGCCCTTCTGGCTCGCCGCACATTAACCGGTCTATAAACGGGGCCGATTCCGTTAGCGTAGAGCATATTTTTTGCACCAAGGCGTCTGGCCATATTGATTACCAGCAAGTAATAAATCAGGCTCTTGGTACTGGTCTCATCCTGTATCAGATTGCCACCGCCTGTAATAAGCAGCCCGGTTTTCCTAAGTTGCCAAAAAACGGAGATAAAATTAAAACGATGAATAGCATTTACATTAAACTGCGCACGGGTATCTTTGGGATTAAGTGAAAGCACCGTAAGGGACAGGTCATCCCGGTATGCCTGTAAGTTTTCCACAATGGACTGAAGGAGCATATCATCCCCGCTGTTGTGATAGCCATAATAGCCGGAAATTACAACATTGGTCTGACGCCTTCTTAGCCGTGGAGCTTTTGCAAACATCTCTTGATATAAATTAATGGAGTCAGTTGCCATACGCTCCAAAGAGAACCGGTCTTTTACCAACTCACGCCCCATTACGCCTAGTGAAGCGCGCTCCCCATCCGGCATTGCCAGTAATTGTCTTAAATCACTGGTAAGCTTTGCCCCGGTAACAGCTTCGTATCCCCTACAGGTAAAATTGGTACTTATCGCTGCATCAATATTTTTCTCTGTCAAAATACCGATGTAACCGGCCCCACCCGCCATGATAACTGGCCGGGCGGCACTCAATGCCTCCATTGAAGCCCTTGCGCAATTTACAAACACATCCGCCAGAACAAGGAATCTGTTTACATCCGTCCTGCGACCGGTAACGTGAACAATTTTCCTGCCAACACGAGCATTGACTTCGTTGGCCCCGGCTTTAACACCTTGGTAGTCATCCCCGTCTCCAACGATGATAATCTCAATAGATAAATCCCGAGCCAACTCCTCCGCGATTTCTATCAAGGTGAATGCAGGCAAGCTAATGGAATCCAAACTATCCAAACGGCTTACAGATAAAATTTTCACAGTATCAGGCCTAAGCCCCAATTCCCCAGCCAAATCTCCCGGGTCAATATCGGGAGAAAATTTATCCGTATCAATTCCATTGACCGTAAGACTGATATTCTCCTCTTTCACCTTGTAGTGAGTCAAAAGATAATCCTTCAAATCCTGACTGACGGCAAAAACCCTATCACCCCAGTTAGACAATCGGTTAAAAGGAAATGCCACAGAAAACTGCCCATGAACTGTAGTCACTAACTGAAACTTAAGCCTTTTTTGCAAAAGCCCGCAAATAAAGGCCGGTATCCGGGCATGAGCGTGAACCAGCCTTATATCATTTTCAACAATAATTTTGCGAATTGCCCTATATGATGAAAATACATTAATAAACTGCTTATTATGCAAAGGCACCCGATAATGCTTTACACCACATTCCTCAAGCTCCTTAACATAAACGCCTCCATTGGAAACAACATGGACATCCAAGCCCATCCGCTTAAGGGTCTTGCTAAGCTCCAGTACATGGGTCTCGGCACCGCCGATTTCCATACCCATTAAGGTCATTAGGATTTTGGGTTGAGTATCTCTTGCCATAATCGTCACCAACCACATGAATGATTTTGAGTGGTGATACCCCCACTCGCTCCTTACATCAGACATTATAGCGAATTAATTCGAAATCAGTCCAGCCTGTCGCCGAAAACGTGTAGAATCGTTCACGATTTTCGGCGACAGGCTGGACTGTTTCTCATTTAATTCGCTATATATTGCATTAAATCGGCGAATTATTCAAGTGGATTGTATTAGTTTCGTTTTTCAGATATCATATATGGGAAACAAAAATAGACCTCTTCTGAAACAGGGCAAAACAAGCTGCACTTCAGGCTTGTTTTCCTATTTCAGAAGAGGTCCAATATAATGAGTTGCCATCATTTTCAGTGGGCAGGAAAGGATATTTACGTGAGAGCAATCATTGATTTTTTTGTAACCGCGTTTGAGCGCGTCACCCGGGAACACTATATTTATCGATTTTGTGAAGAGTATGGGGGATACACATATGTTTTAACGGAAGCACAGGCATCTAACCCCCTGTGGATTGTGAGTCAAGTCTTTGCATTTATCGCCCTTGTTTTTATGGTATGGTCATTCCAGTGCAAGGAAAAACTGCGAGTAATGCTCTTACTGGGCTTTGGTACGTTCTTTCTTGCATTATCCGCAGCACCTTTGCAAAACTGGGTGCTCGCCTCCCTCTTCATGCAGGCCTCTGTCCGTAACTATGTCTTCTTCTTCTTCGACTGGCGCGTCAAACAGGGAATCCATGTACCTCGCAAATACTATAATATAGCCGCTATAATATTCTCTGCCGCCATCGTCGCATCTACTATTATCATGGTACACATTATGCAAGTGCCACATACCAACCTTTTTGTAGAATGGTCTATCGCCGCTACGCTTGTGGGTCTAACCATAGGAAATGTACTCAAGGGCCAAAATGTCATGCGCCTCTCATTTGTTATCAATCGTATGTTTAACATCTACAACCACGTATATTTCCTAAACGCTATCGCTGTAATCATTGCCGCATTGGCGATTATTTCTAATGGGATTTATTATTTTAGAGTGTTACTTGCTTGGCGGAGAGGCGAGAACCTCCAAGCTGAGTCACCTCCGAATGTAGTGGTTGCTCAAGAAACCACTAATGAACAAGTGGCCAGCAACATAACAGGGCCTGACGAAGATGCTGAAGAAGAGTCTGCTGAATAACTCATGTAAACCGGAAGAAAATATTCTTTGTCCAAAATGACAAAACTGAGAAATGCCTATATTCTTAATTTTTATTGGGAAATATTCCACATCTAATATATTTCTATCGGAAAAAAGCGCATACCACCCCTTATTACAAAGGGGGAGTATGCGCTTTTGTTTTCGGCCGCGCCAGCAGAAATTGCGAAGCAATTTCCTAGCATAGAACAAAACGGCTCCACCGCTTTTGCTTCCGGCAGACGCAGTGAAATTGCGAACATAAGCTCCCTACTCTACCCCATCCTCCAATATATAGTTCCCATTAAACCGATAACGTGGCGGGGTTTGTGTCAATATATCTACACGCAACGATACACGCCATCGCTCACCGTCTCTTTCAATTTCATATCCATTGATACGATTATCAAAATCCCCATTGGCAAAGTTGGTTAGTACATTAATCAAGCCCTCGTAAGTTGCGTAAAAATAAATGCCTACCGGTGTTTGCCATATCCCTCTGGGGAGGCCGTATGGGTCTTGATCACTGTGATTCATGGTGGTCAAGGGCTGGCTGTAGTAAATCTCTACGTGAAGGTTTTCTACATTGGGATGGACGATACCATCTATTCGCCGCCGCATATCTTCTTCGTAAAAAGCATCAGGCATAAAACGTAAAAAACCCTCTGCCCATAAATTGCTCATGTCGATATACTGGCCTTCTTCGCTGTTAAGAGTATTGTTTAATGCTTCCAATTCCATGAGTAAAATCGGGTACATCTCATCCCGTGCGGCTGCATTTATCAGTTCCAGCTCTGCAGCTATAATGCTCCGCTCCAAGTCCTCGATACGGTTGGCATTGGGCCTGAAAAAGGCAAATATATATATTACCGCTCCAAGCAAAAGGAACATTATGGCATAAATCGCAAATCTCTTCATTGCCAGCTCCTTTCTATCCACTCGTTTAGCCAGAATGGCATATAGTTGGGGCCCATTGTTATGGTAAATACATACTCCTCATACCCGCCACCCACGTTATCCGAATCAAAGTCTACCGTAAATAAATGGGCAAAGGGGGAATGATAATTAGAATCACCCCTTAGATATTGAGAGGCATGAACCAGTGATAACATAGCTCTGGTCCTTCCGCGAATGCTAACTTGATTGTCACTTGCAACTACGGAGTCTACATGCACCCCGGCATTTTCTAATGCTTCAGGAACCATTATCAGAGCAGGGGGAAGCAAGTAAAAATTACGGATTATACCCATTCTTTCATTGATTCTGGTTATTTCATCCCGTCTTGCAGTGATTTGCCTGTCTGTTTCGTTAATCTCCGCTTGTAGCATCATAATTACTTCTACAGAAACATGGGCACTCGCGCTATTTTCTAAGTATTGCAAATCTGAGCGCAGGCGGAGGGTTTCTTGTAAGGGAATCAGCACCGCTACTAAAAATATAACCGCAACAACACCAAGGGCTGCAAGAATGGGCTTAAAGGAGCGCGGCGGACGTGGGTCTTCAGGGATAGCATATGGGAAACCGCTATGAGCATCCGGTTGAGCCTTAATCGGATCAAATGGAAACTCATGATGCCCTGCTTTTGCGGGTTCGTTAACACTTACATATGCATCATCGGAACCATAGCCTACAGGCTCTGGAAGTCTTGCAGGAAATGGGTCATCATAAGAAGAGTCTGTTTGCTTGGAGATATATGGGTCGTCAAAGGAATCTGATTTCCTAGACATATGTGAATCGCCATATGAATCATACCTACTGGAACCGAATGGGTCATCATATGAATCAGATTTTCTAGAACCAAATGGGTCGTCATATGAATCAGATTTTCTAGAACCAAATGGGTCGTCATATGAATCAGATTTCCTGGAACCAAACGGGTCATCGTATGAATCAGATTTCCTGGAACCCAATGGGTCATCATATGAGTCAGGTCTCCTGGAACCAAATGGGTCGTCGTATGAGTCGGATTTTTCTTTAACAAAGGGGTCATCAAAGCCTTGGGATACTGGTTCCGGCTTTGATGCAAGTAAGTCATCAATGGGGGTGCGGCTTGCCATTTGCGAGTAAGCTGAATCCCCAGTTATAGTCGGTTGTATAGGCTTTACAATAGGGTCTGCTCCACCCGGCACTGGACCTGCCGGTATGGCTGTGTTTGTAGCCATCACTGTGGCATTGGGTGCTGCTGATTTGGCTTGGGCACTAGCCGTCTCGTCCATCCGTAAATCCATACGACTTCCATGATTGGAAAGAGGCGGCATTCCCGCTGAAAAAGCATCTAAAAACTGTGCTTGCTCAATTCGCCTTAGGTTAGGACGTTTCAGACCTGGGGAAACCCATCCGCTGGGCTTTATCACAGGTAGCCCCAAGCTGCCCTTTAAGCTTTCCTCTATACCGGGGATGTTTTCTTCATCCATTAGTAATATACAAGAAATTTTTGCGCCTGCTGCCATGCGATGAAAATGGCCTACGGCAGAGACAATATCCTCCGTCAACTTCTCAGGTGCATAGCGCATTGCATTTTCATTATCATCTACTCCACCGGTCTTAACGGTCATGAGCATCTCAAAGTCATCTACTTGGTCAAGCTTCACAATCTCCGGCGGAAAGTACCGGTTGCTGTGGAACATGCCATTTTGATAGAAAGCGATATTGGCCATTCCCGGGCCTACATCCAGTATTGCGTAGGTAGTAGGGACCTCCCCTTCTATCGGTGCGCACCAATAATGTGCCAATCTGCCACGGGCATTTTCCCTAAGCTCTAATCGCTTAGGTTTGAAATTAGCCCATTTACACGCGGTTGCTATGGCAGAGGCATGTTCTATTGGCATTGCCGCTACCAGTGCTTCTATCATATCCGGGCTGTTTCCATCCCCTTGTGCTTGCTTTAAAACTTCGCAGCCAACAGTAAAATGGGAGGATGCGCCGGGTAAATACGGCATAATTTCTTCCTGAGCGATTGCTCCGATTGCATCTGCAGGTATATCAGGCCAAGTAAAACGCTGCATTGTCATATCCGGCATACCGGAAACAACAATACAGGACGCACCAAAGCCTGCTGAGACCTTGGCAGACCAAGCCGCTTTTCTTATTGCGCTAGAAAGGTCGGTAACATAGGCATCGTCGGGTACTAGGGGCATAGTGGGTGCCTTGGCAGCACCAGCCCGCATCATGACGCCTTCCGGGTCCAGCTTTATTATGCTTACAACATTATCGCTTATGTCGATGCAGATACGTTCGCTACGGTGAATCGTTGGTGGCATAGGCTTGGAACCGTCCTTTCGTAAAGATTTTTTTTACAGAATAAAACTAGTTAATTCTTGCCCAAACCATATGGCTGCAATCACACCGGCGCATAGGAAGGGGCCAAATGCTATGTACTCACCTCGCCTTACTCGGCGAGAAACCAGCAAAAAGGTGGCATACATGCCTCCCGTGATAAAGGCGATGAAAAAAGCAACAAGGGTCAACTGCCAACCCAGAAACATCCCACATACGGCCATAAGCTTGACGTCGCCATATCCAAAGCCGTCTTTCTTAAACAATATCAAGGTAATTCTGTCTATTATCAGCAAAGGCAGTCCACCTACAAGTATTCCCAATCCTGCGCCAATAATGCTAGGGGAATGGTAAAACAAGCAAGAAAATTGTCCCGCCACCACAAAACCGATTCCCACCAGAGCTGCGAATATAAGCGGCCCATCAGGTATTTCCTGGGTATCGGCGTCTATAAACGAAACTACAAGCAGTACAAAGGCCAGTAGGCATAAAAATATCAAAGATAAATCCCCAGTTGCTAATATCATACCCACAAAAACCAAAGCACATAATATCTCAATCAAGGGGTATCGTATGCTAATTTGCTCTTTACAATGGCGGCATCGCCCCCTTAGCAAAACCCAGCTTACAACAGGTATTAAGTCATAGAAAGGGATAGTGCTTTTGCAAGCTGTACAAGCCGACCGAGAGGATACAATGGGAAGTTTACGCGGCAAGCGATAGATTAGAACATTGGCAAAAGAACCGAAGCACAGGCCAACGACAAAACCAAAGGCAAGATGCGTAAAAATTGTGTAGACTCCTTTCATTCATGAAACTGGAGTTATTATAGCAAGTAGTATGTAGATTTGAGAAGGTGTTTATATTACGTTTATGTTGCGTTTCAATATCAACTTTGTTTCCGTAATGGGCTTTTACGCATAGTACCATACGCTTGCTTGAAAACAAAGCTTGTTTGGTAATATACACTTTATTAGACAAAATGTACAGGTGTACATCCTTGGCATTTATGCATAAAAATCCGTATGGCGTCATACAGGGTTTTTTGTGCAAAATCACACCATGTTTCTCGTCAGTTGATTACATCAACTGAAATCAACCGTAAATCCATTGATAATGGCGGTACTACCCCGTTATACTTGAAAAAAGGAGGGAAAGATATGAACGAAATCAACTTACCACGCATCATCGCAAGCAGACGCCGGGAAAAGGGTATCACTCAAGATGCGATCGCCAATTTTCTTGGAGTCACAAAAGCCTCTGTTTCCAAATGGGAAACAGGAACAAGCTTTCCTGATATCACATTTTTGCCTAAGCTCGCGGCTTATTTTGGTATCAGCATCGACGACTTGATGGGATACGAACCCCAAATGCCTGACGAGGATATTCGCAAGCTCTACAAAGAGCTATCTCTGGAGTTCGCATCACAGCCCTTCGATGAGGTCATGACCCGCTGCCGGGATATAGTCAAGAAATATTACTCCTGCTATCCCCTGCTCTTTCAAATGGGTGTGTTATATCTTAATTATGGCTACTATACAGTCAGCACCTTAAACGAAGAGGAAAAAACCGCCTTAGTAGAAGAAATAATGGAACTATTCCTACGGGTCAGAGCCCAGAGCAATGATGCTGATTTGCGTCAAATGACTTTGCATATGCTGGCTATATGCTACCTGCTGCTGGGTAATCCAGAGGAAGTCATACGTATTTTCAAAGATACAAGCAGACAATCTCCCGCTTCCAATGAGGTATTGATGTCCCAAGCATATCTTATGCTTGGCCAAACAATCGAAGCCAAAATCGAGTTGCAAAACTGCATCTACGACGGCGTGATGAATACTTTGGCTGTCATCTCCACGTATCTTAATATATGTACAGACAACGCAACCCACTTTGACGAAGTATGCCAACGTACCCTTGCTATGATTCGGTTATGGAACGTAGATAATCTGGTTGCTGCTGTTACTATTCCTTTTTATATATCTGCCGCAGCTGGATATTTGGCTTTGGAGCAACAGGATAAAGCCCTTTATATGCTGGAAGAATGTACGGCAATTGCGACAAAGGATATCCTCCCTTTAACTATGAGAAGAGATGATTTCTTTGACCTTGTAACCGTTTCGACTCAGGATTTACCCTTTGGAACAGCGGAGCTACCTCGTGACGAAAAAACCATTAAGCAAAGCTTGGTAGATGGCATCGCAAACAACCCGGCATTTGCCCCACTTTATGAGAATCAACGCTTTATCAATATAGCCAATCGGCTGAAGAATACTCTATTAATGTAAACCACCAACCACGTTGTCATTGCGAACGGCGCGAAGCAATCCAGAAACCGCACACACGTGGATTGCTTCGTTGCTACGCTCCTCGCAATGACGTCAAGTCGCATGTTGCAAACAAAAAATAGCGGCGGAGCCGCATTAAAGGAGGACAACAATGAACACATTGGATACGAGAACAATATTGCTTATAGCATCCCCACTCATTATTATTAGCCTAATCCTCGTGATTGTAGCAGTTGTTAGCATTGCCCGCAAATCTGTACCTTGGAATGAAAAATGGTTTTGGCTCCCTGTTCTTCTTATCAGCACTGCCGGGCCAATTATTTACTTTGTAATCGGTTCCCCTATGCTGGATGAAAAGGCAGCCCGACGTCAAGACAAGGAGAGTGACCAATGAACTACGCCGTTAGGACTCAAGGCCTTACCAAGCAGTATAAAACCACCCTTGCAGTAAATAATATCGACCTGGCTATTCCCAAGGGCTGCTGTTGCGGCTTTCTAGGGAAAAACGGCGCAGGTAAAACCACCACTCTACGGATGCTGGTAGGCCTAAAACGCCCTACCAATGGTAAGATTTCTATAATGGGTCAGGAGCAAGTCTTTGGCGTTCAATCCAGTCTGCCATTTGGCTATTTGCCGGATGTACCTAGCTTCTATGGATACATGACCGGGGAGGAGTTCTTGGACCTTTCCGGCAAGCTATGTAATATTCCTACTGCCGAGCGCAAAGCCAGGGTAAAATCACTGTTAAAACAAGTTGACTTGAGCAAAACCCGTGCTCGAATAAGCGGCTATTCCCGTGGTATGAAACAAAGACTTGGTATCGCCCAAGCCATGATTAATAACCCCCAGGTAATCTTTATGGACGAACCCGTATCCGCCCTAGACCCAATAGGCAGACGGGATGTGGTGGAGATAATTCGTTCCTTTTCGGACACTACTGTTATCTTCTCCACCCATATACTATCCGATGTAGAGGACCTTTGCGACTTTGTCCTTATAATCGAAAAAGGAAAAATTATGGCCCAGGATTATATGGCCAATCTCAAAGAGAAACATGCCACAGGTACAGCGATAATACGTTTTTTAAATCAGGATGACGCAGTCGCATTCCGGGCTCTTGCAGCAGGGGGCGGCCTTGCTCCGGAAGACCGGCCAAACCCGACTGAGCTTTTGCTTCATGCAAAATCAGGTGACGTACAGGAGCTCAGCAAAGCGGTAACATCCATGCTGCATTCTGGCGGCATTGCAATGGAATACTTCGGTGCTCATACGCCCAGTTTGGAGGATATTTTCTATGAAGCTATCGGGAAATAAAGCGCGTGTATTTATGACAAAGGAATTTACGGAGAACCTCCGCACCAAGAAAATATTCGCATTAGTATGTGTATTTGTGTTTATAGCACTGCTGAGTGTGCTGACGGCTCGTTTTATGGGCGAAATCTTTGGTGCTATGCTGGGTGCGGAAGGCACCAATGTACCTTTTACAATAATAATGCCGGACCCAGTCTGGACAGATAGCTATGCTCAGCTATATTCTAACCTGGCGGAAATGGGCTCTATTATCTTTATTGTGCTGTTTATGGGGGCTATTCTTAGGGAAAAAAGCAGCGGCACCATTGACCTGATGATGGCCAAAGGGCTTTCTGCGACTGCGTTTGTAATGGCCAAGTTTGGTGTTGCGGCTATATTGACCCTGGGGGCACTGGCTGTTGCTGTGTTTGTGACTTATGTATATACATTACTGCTGTTTGACTATGGGGGGCAGTTAGGGAATATTGTATTTGGGGCGTTACCTTTCGCAGTCTTTATATTGATGACCCTTGCTCTGACATTAATGTGGTCAGCCATAGCAAAAAGCACTGCAATAAGCGCAGTGCTTGGGTTTGTCTCATTTACAGTTGTGAGGCTTTTAGATTTACTACCTCGGATAGGACGGTTTATGCCGGGGAGACTTTTGGCCCATGGTGTTGCGCTCTCATCGGGGGGAGATGTGGATTATTTGCCTATTCATATTGCAGGTGCTGTGGTGATTACGATTGTATCATTATGGGTGACTGTATATGTGTTGCGTCATCGAGAGGGGTAAATTACTCCTGCCCTTGCAACTTTTTCGCTTGGTCGTGGGTAATGCAGGTATCTAAAATTTCATCCAAATCCCCGTTTAGAACAGCGTCCAGTTTATGCAGTGTCAGCCCCACCCTATGGTCGGTCACTCGGCTTTGAGGATAATTATAGGTGCGAATCCTCTCGCTACGGTCCCCTGTACCGATTTGACTGCGCCTTTCCGCCGACAACTGGGAGTTCTGCTTTTCCAACTCCAAATCATACAACCTGGCCCTTAGAATTTTAAGGGCCTTTTCTTTGTTTTTAAGCTGAGATTTTTCATCCTGGCAGGCAGCAACCAACCCGGTTGGAGTATGAGTCACCCGTACCGCCGAGTCTGTGGTATTAACACTTTGCCCGCCATTACCAGATGAACGGTAAATATCAACACGCACATCATTCATATCCAGGTTAACATCCACATCTTCCGCCTCCGGCAGGACAGCCACCGTAACAGTGGAGGTGTGAATGCGCCCCCCCGACTCTGTAACAGGGATACGCTGTACACGATGGACTCCGCTTTCGTACTTGAGACGGGAGAACGCGCCTTTACCCTGTACCGAAAATGTTACCTCCTTGAACCCGCCAAGACCGTTTTCATTGGAAGACATGATTTCTGTTTTCCAGCGACGGCTGTCGGAGTACAAATTGTACATACGGAATAAAGAGTTAGCAAAAAGCGCAGCCTCGTCACCACCGGCTCCACCGCGGATTTCAATTATTACGTTCTTTTCATCATTAGGGTCTTTAGGCAGCAATAACAGCTTCAAATTTTCGGTAACCTGCTCCAAAGATTCCTGACTATCTTTGATTTCGTCCTTGGCAAGCTGCCGGAGTTCGTTATCGGACTCTTCGGCTAGCAGGATTTTGGCTTCTTCCAAGCCTGTTTGTAGGCGCTTGTACTCCCTATATGTTTCGATTATTGGGGAAAGCTCGCTATGCTCCTTCATATACTCCCGCCATTTATTTGTATCAGAAATAATCTCCGGGTCGCTTACCGCTTCCGATAGATTTGCGTACTTGGTTTCCAGTTCTTGTAGTCGGTCAAACATTAGTTACCTCCAATATATTTAGCACCAACCAGCACTCGGCTGTGGCCTGCATAATCTTTTATCCGCTTTACTATATCATATCCAACATCAATCATGATAGTTTCCACGGCTGTGGGGCCGATTTCTAATAATAATTTCCCACTGGGAGCCAAATAACCCAGGGTTTGGGGGACTAACCGTCGATAAATTTCCATCCCATCCCCTCCACCGTCAAGAGCAAGCTTTGGCTCATGGTCAATTTCCGGCTGTAATCCCATTAAATCAAATGTCGGGATATATGGAGGGTTGGAGATGATTACATCAAAGGTCTGATCTTCGAGCTTGTTAAGCAGGTCACCTTGGATAAATCGGATTTTATCAGTAAGGCCATGAAATTCCGCGTTTTCTACGGCAAGAGCAAGGGCATCTGGGCTTATATCAATGGCAGTTACTGTGGCATCGGATAGCTTTGCTATTGCTACAGAAATACAGCCACTGCCGGTACAAACATCCAGCACCTTGGCCGGGTGGCCTAGCTTGCCGATATGCATCAGTGCTTCTTCAACCAGCAGCTCAGTCTCCGGCCTTGGGATAAGTGCCCGTCGGTCTATTTTCATGGCAAGCCCCATAAACTCCCATTCCCCTATTATATATTGTAGAGGCTCCTTTGCCATTCGCCTATCCATAGCCGCAAAAAAAGCCCCTTTGGTTGTTTCATCCAGGGGCTGGTTGGGCTTTACCATTATGTCTGTGGGGCTAAGCTCTGTTATATGGGATAACAATATCCTAGCTTCATGCCGGCCAATGGCGTTGGTGCCTATGGCCAGGGCTTCGTATAAGGTCACATCAATCTCCTATAATCTCTTCTGTTATAGCGAACGACATTGAGAAACGTGATTGAAGGAGGGCAGCCAAAAACGCGAACTTGGCGTTTTGGGCCGCTTTTGCCCGTGCAGTGGCGGTTCACGATTTCGAAAGTCGTTCGCTATGCCTCGGTCGATTCTACATCTTGTGGAAGTACCCGCTCAAGTGCTGTAACCGCCACTTCAATCTGCTGAGCATCCGGCACCCCGGTGGTCATCCTTTGGAGGGCCATCCCCGGTATAATAACCGCTCTTACCAGAAAATTATCCCGCTTACCGGCCCATTTCACCGATATCTCATAGGCCAAACCTGCTATTAGGGGCAACAATAAAATACGGCTGCCGAAGCGCATCCATACATTTTCTATCCTGAGAATCATGAAGAGTATCATGCTGATTACCATTACAACCAGCAAGAAGCTTGTGCCGCAACGTTTGTGCAGGCGGGAACAGGTACTTACATTTTCATATGTTAAAGGGAGGTTTTGCTCATAGCAATTAATAGCCATATGCTCGGCACCATGATATTGAAATGTCCGCTGAATATCCCTAGCTCGGGAGATTAGGACTACATAAAGAATAAATAAAACTATCCGTACCAAACCCTCGATTACCCCAACCCACGGGCCAACAAAAGGCAATAGCATAGTACCAATCCAAGCAGGAAAGAGCATAAACAAGCCAAGTGCAAGAACCACGGCAAGCACCATAGCAATGCCCATGAGTACCTTGTTAAGCTTTTCACCAAAGGTGTTAATCAGGAATCGTTCAAAACGGCCAGGTTCAGCAGTTTCACCTTCCATGGCAATTTCCGCGGATTGGGACAATGCCTTAAACCCTACCCCCATAGAAGAACCAAAAGCCACTACTCCCCGGATTAGGGGAAGTTTTAATATGGGATTGCGCTTGGATGCATCAGGTAAGTCCTTGTCTATTATTTCAATTTCACCGTCCGGGCGGCGCACAGCCAAGGCATAGGCGGTTTTCCCCCGCATCATTACACCTTCTATTAGGGCTTGACCACCGTAGAAGACAGGTTCATCTTTTTTCATCATAGTTCCTGTATCAGCCGTACTTTATCATCTTCAGTGACACTATCCTGGGATTTTGGTTCCCCTACTCTGTATCGGCCTGTTACCTGGCTACCTTCATCCACTATCAGTGACTGAGCATGTACATCCCCTATTACCTTTGCGGTAGAGGCAAAATGCAACTGGGTATGGCATTTGATATTACCCATCATCTCTCCGGCTACTAAAAAATAACTGGCTTGTACATCCCCAGTGACGCTACCACTGTCGCCAAGCACCAAGCTACCGTCAATTTCTATTGCTCCTTTGTATACACCATCAATCCTTACGGATTCTTGCCCTGTCATACGTACGGCTTCTAGATACATACCTTCGCCAATTACCGTGTTTGGTGCGTTAAGTTCCTGTGTAGCTACCTTTTTGAAAAACATGGGGCTACCTCCTAAATTTACTTATGGTCTTATGCACGACCATTATAACATACAGTCGTACTACATGAAAATGAGCAAGCTCATTTTCAAGCAGAACAACTATATTACTATAATTTCAGAATGCTATTGCAAATAAAGGAAATATTCATTATGATAGGACAACTTACAAATTTTGGGAGTGAGGATTTATGGGATTGAAAATAGAAATCATGGGAACTGCCCTGCTGGCGCAGCCTGATTGCGAAATAGACCATCACAGCGCAGAAAGATTACGGGCTCAAATCGACGCGGCTTTTGAAAAATCATCATGCAGGCATATTATCTTGGATTTTTCTAAAATAAGCTTCATGGACTCATCGGGGATTGGGATGGTAATAGGACGCTACAAAAATGCGGAAAAACGAGGCGGCCGCCTATACATCACAGGTATGAATGGGGATATGGGGCGACTTTACAACATATCCGGCCTCGCCAAAATTATAACCCGCACAGACACAGTAGAAGATGCTCTTGAAGCTATAACCAACCGGAGGGATTAACAATGAATAAAATATGTGTCAAAATGGAAAGCCTTCCGGAGAATATTTCCTTTGCACGGGTAGCGGTGACAGCTTTTATCTCATCACTCGACCCATCAGTGGATGAAGTATCGGACATAAAAACCGCTGTTTCCGAAGGGGTTACTAATGCAGTGATTCACGGGGGAGCCGATTATGTAAGTATGAACCTGTCCTACCTGGATAGGACAATTATCATAGAAATTGCAGATACCGGCGTAGGCATCGAAGACATTGAAGCCGCTCGCCAACCCTTGTTTACGACCAAGGAAGACATGGAACGCTCCGGCCTTGGCTTTACTGTGATGGAGTCCTTTATGGATGATGTCAAAGTAGAATCAGCACCAGGTGAGGGCACTACAGTAACCCTTACCAAGACCTTGAAAAATCGGGAATAATGCCATGGAATCCACGTTGGCAATGACACTGGAACTAATAACCCGCGCACAAAAGGGTGACAATGACGCCGCAGAGCAGCTGATTAAAGAAAACAGCGGGCTTATTTGGTCTGTGGTAAAAAAATTCGCAAAACGGGGCTATGAGCCGGATGATTTATATCAAATCGGGGCAATCGGATTACTAAAATGCATAAGGAAGTTCGACTCAGGCTACGATGTGAAATTTTCCACATACGCCATCCCTATGATTATTGGGGAAATCAAGCGTTTTCTCAGAGATGATGGGTTAATAAAAATCAGCCGCCCTCTTAAGGAGATGGCCACAAAGGCCAGATATGTACAGGAACAGCTGACGGCAAGGCTGGGCCGCCAGCCTACCATTAGTGAGCTTGCAGTAGAGATGGGGGTAGATGTAGAGGACCTGGTAGTGGCAATGGAGGCGGGGCTGGACGTAGAATCCCTCCACGCCACCATATACCAAGGGGACGGAAGTCCCATTTATTTAATAGATAAAGTCGCTCAAAGCCAAGAGTCCGGCGACAAAGCCATCACCGTAATGGCCCTAAAACAGCTCATAGGCCGCCTAAAACCAAAGGAGCGGCAGGTTATTATCTTGCGGTATTTCCAGGATAAAACCCAAATGGAGGTTGCAAAGGCCATTGGGGTTTCTCAGGTGCAGGTGTCTAGGATTGAGAAGAAGGTGCTTTCGGCACTTAAGGACGCGTTAGGCTAAATTGGATGCTTAACGCCGCCACTTAAACGCCTATCCTTCCATCACAGCAAAACATCGAACTCAGTGCAATATGGACCTAGAATTAATCAAAAAACCGCAAATGGCACACGAAAACCTTTACCAAAAACGACAAAAGTTAACGGACAATCCCCTTAGCCTTTTCCGCTATCATCTGGGCCTTTACACAAAGCTCAGCCGCTTTGAATGCGTGCTCTTGAGTCATGGCATTTTCTGTGCGGTTTAGGCAGTCAAGGATTAGCTGGCCAAAGTATGGGAAACCGGTTTTGCCTTCCACATTTATATACTCTTCAACCTTGTTATTGGCTAGATAAACATGTCCTCCACCTGATTCTCTGGCGATATCTACATATTTACGCAACTCGATAAACCCATCGGTGCCTAGGATAATGGTACGCCCATCTCCCCAGGTGCGCAGACCATCCGGGGTCAGCCAGTCTACCCGGAAGTAGCCGGTAACTCCGTTATCGCCCTTGATGGTACAATCTCCAAAATCGTCTACACCTGGATAATCGGGATATTTGTAATTCTCAATCTGAGCCGAGATGATTTCGGCTTCCTTTGCGCCGCTATAGTATAGGAATTGCTCTATCTGATGGCTCCCGATATCGCATAATATACCGCCGTTTTGCTCACGTCTGAAAAACCAGTCGGGACGGCTTTTCACATTGATACGATGTGGCCCGAGGCCTAAGGTTTGAACTACCTTTCCGATAGCACCTTCTTCGATTAGCTGTGCGGCAAAAACCCCCGCAGATGAATGCAGTCGTTCGGAGTAGTATACGGCGTATTTTTTGCCGGTGGTTTCTACGGCTTTTTTCGCAGCCTCCAGTTGCTCCAAAGTGGTAAGGGGGGCCTTGTCTGTGAAATAATCCTTCCCGGCAGCCATTGCACGGAGTCCCAGTGCGCAACGCTCAGATGGGATGCAGGCACCCGTTACTAATTTTACTTCCGGGTCACTAAATACTTCCTCCTCAGAGCGAGCAGCCTTTGCATTGGGATACATGGCTAGGTACCGGTTAAGCAGCTCTGGGTTTGGGTCGTAGATATACTTAAGCTGAGCTCCGGCTTCGATTAGGCCATTGCACTGTCCGCCGATATGGCCGTGATCCAGGCCGATTGCCGCAAAAATAAATTCTCCCGGTTTCACCACCGGGGCTGGCTTGCCCTTAGGGGCGTAATTCATTCCGTCACTACTCATGTCATATCCTCCTTCGCCCTAATAAAGGGCATATCGCAAATGTGTTACTTTTCCAGTTCGTCAAAGCACCTATGAGAGATTAGCTTTTATGACTATCCCGTTTGCTCACAAACCCTCTTTGAGGGGGCTGCCTTGCTAAGCAAAAACCATGAATATCTATGCAAAGCCTGTCATTGCGAGCAAAGCGAAGCAATCTAGAAGGTTTGATTTGCTGGATTGCTTCGTCGCTTCGCTCCTCGCAACGACGAGGCAAGTGCATAATTATTCATAAAAATGCTTAATGAGACAACCCCAAATGTCGCGAAGCGACGAGGTAAACTCCAGCGAAACTGGCGATACATCGGGCCACCCGGGCAGCAAACGAAGTTTGCGAAAGGGGATTGTGTACGCAGACCGCAATCAATGGCTTTTGGCGATTGCACTACGCAAGCTGGCTCCCCCTTCCTTCGGAAGGGGGCTTAGGGCATTATGAAGTAATTAGATAGTCAGATTAGCTTTTTATCGCAGATTGCCATTTTCTCCGTACATATTGCATCTACAAATGCCTGGTCATGGGACACAAAAATCATGGTGCCTTCATATTCCCTTAAAATGGATTGCAGTACCTCAAGGGAGGGCATATCCAAAAAATTGGTGGGCTCATCCATTAGCAGCATATTGCAGTCCGATAAAAGAAGCTTTGCCAGACCAAGCTTTATCCGCTCACCCCCAGATAGCACCCCTGCGGGCTTTCCTATGCTGTCAGCATTAAACAATAGCCGCGCAAGCACCGCCCGCACCGTTGACTCATTTTGGACTGCGGTGTCCATGGCATTTTGCAGTACCGTCTTGGATGGGTCGATATTTTCAAAGCCTTGACGAAAATAGCCGATTTTAAGCTTGGGTACAGCATATATGGACTTATCTCCCTGATATATCAGGTTAAGGAGAGTGGTTTTGCCGCAGCCGTTGGGGCCTTGCAGGGCAATTTTTGCACTGTTTTCAACTTCGAATATAGCATCATCAAAAATCACATCTTCGCCATGAGCAAAGTTTATCCCCTCACCCAGCAGCACTACTTTATTACGGGGTGGATTGGTCAAGGCGAAATTAAGTTTTATCTGCTGTAACTCCCTGGGCCGGGTTTTCACATCCATTTGGTCAATCCGAGCTTGAACGTTTTTTGCCGCCTGCTCCAATCGACGTGTACTGCCTTCATATGAGCGTCTCTGTGCAGACATATTCACATTTCCGATTTCAGCAGAGGTCATACCTTTTGGCTTCCGCCCTGCTTTCTTCGCCTTTGCTTTTTTATCTGCATGGACTCTTTGCAAGCGCGCCTTTTCATCTTTATATTGCTCATATTCGAAGTACTGTCTTTGCCGTTTTGCCTCAGCTTGCTCCTTGTAGGCGTCATAATCCCCTTCGTATATGGCGATATCCCCGTTTTCCAGGGTCATTATTCGATTACAATGGTGATTAAGTAATGCCCGGTCATGGGAGATTAAGATAAAACTCTCCAATTGCCCCAGCTCACGGCTAAATTGCTTTACACCATAAATATCCAGGCTGGATGTAGGCTCATCGGCAAATATCAACTGCCTTGGTACGCTCATGGCCTGAGCCAATTGTATCCGAGTGGCTTCGCCACCACTTACATGTGGATTTTCTGCCTTGGAAAGCACACCGTATTGCCCCAGTTTATGGGTCAACGATGGATTGTCCAAGGTGTTCTCACCTTTTTGTGAAAATTGATGAATATAAGCAATATCACAGTATCGGCGAATACGTCCGTTATCCGGAACCATCTCTCCCGACAGAATATTAAGCAAAGTAGTTTTGCCGCAGCCATTGGGCCCTACAAAACCGATTTTATCCCCTGCGTAGATTCGAAAATTCTTGATATTTAAAATTTGCACATCGGCAAAATGCTTCTCTATGTTAGAAGCTTCTAACAATAAAATAGACATGGTTATCCCTCGATTCATTTGCATACAAATTCACCCCAACGGGGCTTAACGGATTTACAAAAAACGAAACCCTATTTGCGAATGAATCTAGAGTTCATGTCTTTTCCTCATGCTTTCAAGTGATACCGATATAATAACGCCTGTACGAATATTATGTAAAGGGAACATACATACTATAAAAGAAGGAGGTGCGTTATGAAAGATAAGACAAAGAGCCCAAATGAAAGCACCGGCTACACCGGTACATTGGAAGCCGCTAAGGATTGGCTAGATGACTCCGTAGGCACGAAAGTCCAAAACCCGAATCAAAACAAAGACATACACAAACAGGGACTCGGACCAAACGCCAGACCTAAGCGTTAATGTGAAATAATACAGCAGTTTCGGCAACACGGTGCGGAAAATCAAGAGGATTTCTGCCAGCTTTTGGGCCGAAATCGTCGAAGACTTTTCCGCACCGTGTTCGAAACTACTATAAGAGCTATCAAAAAAAACCGTCACCCCGGGCTTGACCCGGGGTCCCCTCAGTCTTTCGATTATAGTGAAATCAATGAGAAACGGTCTCGCCCGAGCTGCACCCTGAAACGCCGAAACAAGGCGTCTTAGGACGATTTTGCCGCGACAGGCGAAACCGATTTCGAATTATTTCACTATATGGTCAGGGGATTCCGTAGCGCGGGATGACGAGGCTGATATAATCAATTACAAAAAATCTAATTCGCCGCAAGCACCTCAGTCCATGCCCGTTCAAACTGCTCTTTAAAATCCCCTAAGTCCGCAAAGGCTTCCAATCTATAAAAAACCTCATAAGGGGGCCAGTAGATTTCGCAATCGCGCATATAATCCGGTAACATTTCAAAGGTTGTTGCATTGGTGGTGGAGTACATTACATATCTGGTATTCATATATGCAATATCCGGCCGTGTCATAAAATTAATAAACATTTCCGCCTCATACTGGCGTATAGATGTAGAGGGAATTACCATAGAATCCAAGAAAATCTGGGTGCCTTCCACCGGTACGATAAAGTTAAGCTCAGGATTATCCTGGCGTGCCCACACTGCATCTCCGGAAAACACCGTGCCAAGGGCACCATCCCGATTAATCATAAGGTCTTTTATCTGGTCACCAAGAAACGCCCGTACCAAAGGCCGTTGTGTAATCAAGCTGTCCCTTGCCGCATTGATCTCGTTGATATCCGTTGTATTAAGGGAGAATCCCAGTCTCCTAAGAGCAGCACCCATGGTATCCCGGGAAGCATCGTACATAAATATCTGGTTGGCAAAAGCCGGATTCCACAGGATATCCCAGGAATACACAGGCTCGTTAACCATAGTGGTGTTATACATTATCCCAAATGTGCCCCACATATATGGTACTGAATATTGGTTATCAGGGTCAAAGGGCATATACCAGAATCTATCATCGATATGCTCTGCGTTAGGGATGTTTTCCCAGTTTAGCTGAGCAAGCATTCCCTGATTAATCATCCGCTCAATCATATAATCCGAAGGAAACAGCACATCAAAATCAGCCCCACCGGCGCGTATCCGCTGATACATTTCCTCGTTGCTGGCATACATGCTGTAAATTACATTGATTCCAGTCTCTTGTCTGAAAATGCCTAGCACTGCAGGGTCGATAAATTCTCCCCAGTTAAAGACATTAATAGAAGAAGCCAGTTGCGGGGCATCCTCTGTTTCGGCTTCAGCGGGGCCTATTGCCGAGGGCTCATCTCCTAAGCAGCCTGCCAGCAGAAACAAACCCAATAATACAACAAAAAATCTAATTGCTCGACGCATGTCTTAGCACCTCCTCATTGTTGGAACACCGTACCAAACGTAACAATCGGTAGGGATCTGGGAACTCATCGCTTTGGTCTTGGATTATTGCAAAGTACCACCTATCGCCGTTTTCATCCAAGAAAGTAATAGCACTCCATGGAAATGTACCGACACTCATAAACCCATTGATGATAAAAGCCTCGGTGGGTAAGAATATATTATTGTCTGTTACCTCTGTAATCTCAAATGGCTCAAATGTAATAATATCACCGGTGCCATTGGGTGCCATTCTCACCATACTAAAATCATATAAATTACGCTGTGTTCTAATCATAAGGGTGTCTCCGCCCTCATCTTCATATAGATACATATGCAAGAAATCAATACCTTCAAGTTCGCCAGGTCCTTCCTCGTATTCCAAACGAACAATGGTAAGACCTAAGTCTGCTACCGTCAAAGGTACTGGGGATGGGGATGGGGATGGGGATGGGGATGGGCTTGGTGAAGGATGCACACTTTGTGGTGTGGTGTAAATGCTTACAACCCTTGTTGCGGGGTCAAAGTCCATATTTTCATAGCCCACGCTTTCAAGTACTGCTCGCAGCGGCAACAAAGTCCTACCGGCGATAATCCTTGCGGGAACATCCAATTCGAATGTTTCGCCATTGGTAGTAAACTCCGCGCTGTCAATTGTTATGATTACAACATAGTCATCACGGGTAAGGGTGGCCTGGCGGGTGGCAGGGTTGAATGTGGGATAAAAACCTAATACTTCGAATACTCCACGGACAGGTACTAAGGTTCTGCCACCGGTGATAATGGGCTGTTGCCCCTCGAATGCAACTAGTTCACCATCAATTGTTACAGTTACTGGATTGCTGGGGGACGCCAAAACAAGCAGTGCTGAAAAGGCTATAATAAGCACTAATGCCACCCCGAGAATTCTTTTTGTTAGTTTCATTTTGTTACCTCCGTTTTTTTATTGGACCTCTTCTGAATAATAGGGAAAACAAGCTTGATGTGTAGCTTGTTTTGCCCTATCCCGGAAGAGGTTTATTTAATCTGCATTTTTTCTTGCCAAGTGTTGATCTCGCTTGTGTACCAAGAAAAGCAGCAACATTATCACAACAAAAATAATAGTAGAAAGTGCATTTATCCTTGGGTTTATCCCTCTGCGGGCCATGGAGAAAATTGTAATCGACAGATTCTCCACCCCAGAGCCTGTGGTAAAGAAGCTCACCATAAAATCGTCTATAGAAAGGGTAAAGGCCAATAATGCCCCGGTCACGACCCCGGGCCATACCTCAGGCAAAATAACTTTGACAAATGCGCCAAAGGGAGACGAGCCTAAGTCCAGAGCAGCCTCATATAGATTGCCATCCATTTGCCGCAATTTTGGCGTCACAGACAAAATCACATAGGGTACATTAAATGTGATGTGGGAAAGAAGCAAGGTACCAAATCCTAAGTTCCCCGCCCCAATTATACGTATTGCAAAAATAAATAATAGCCTAAGGCTAATCCCTGTAACAATATCCGGCATCATAACCGGCAGTTGAGTAATACTCATAACAACAGCCTTATAACGCCGTCCCAGCTTGGAAATCCCAACAGCCGCAGCCGAGCCGATGGCCGTTGCCGCAAGAGTCGAAAACACGGCAATAAGCAAGGTGTTGCGTATAGCTCGTATTATCTGATCGTCAGTAAACAACTCCCGGTACCACCGCAGACTAAACCCAGCCCAATATGCCTGTGAGCGGGAGTAATTAAAGGAAAACACCATCAGCACGATGATAGGCGCATAGAGAAAGAATATAATCAGTCCCAGGTAGAGTTTTTTCCCAATCATATACGTGCGCCCCCTTCCCTAACCTCTTCTTTGTTAAACCGGGAGAGAAACACAGTAGAGACCAGCATCATCATTATCATAATAACAGCGATGGCGGAACCAAAATTCCAATTTCCTACCCGTAGGAACTGCTGCTCTACTAGGTTGCCAAGTAGGAAATACTGGCCTCCCCCAAGCAAGTTGGGGATGATAAAAGTAGCTGCCGCAGGCATAAACACCATAGTAATCCCGCTGATTACCCCAGGCATACTTAAGGGAAATACAACACGGAAGAAAACATTGGGGGAATTGGCCCCTAGGTCCTGCGCCGCTTCAATAACCTTTGGGTCCATTTTTTTAAGGGCCGTATAAATAGGCAGCACCATAAAGGGCAGGAAATTATAAACCATGCCCAGCAGCACAGCCGCATCTCTAAATAGGATATCCAAAATAGGCAGACCCAACCATGTTAGAAAAGTATTTAAAATCCCATGACGGGATAAAATCGCAAGCCAAGCATATGTTCGCACAAGGAAATTCATCCACATTGGGGCGATGAATAGGAACAGTAAAACAGATTTATCACTAAAACCCTTCCCCGCCATGATATATGCCACAGGGTATCCCAACACAAACGTAATAACCGTAGTGAGCAAGGCCAGTCGCAAACTTCGTATAGCAACATTTACATATAGGCGGCTGAAAAAGGGCTGCCCAGGCTCAGTGCCTTCGAAGAACAAACGAAAATGCCGCAGGGTGAAGTAAGTATTACCGGCTGCATCAATTGCTGTGATACTGTAATACCCGATAAGAAGCAGAGGCAGCACCACAAAAATAGTCAGCCACACCACATAGGGAGGAGCGAATAACCGTTTCATGATTCAGTGTCCTCTTGCATACTTTGAGATGTCTCCGGATTCGCCGGACTGATTTTTTTTCTCATAACATGTATAAGATCCGGTTTGATAGCAAGACCAACCATTGCACCGGCTGGAGATTGTACTGTGCTGTGGATTTTCCAAGTATAATCATGGGCCTCTACATGCATTTCATAATGCACCCCTTTGAATATTACACTGGTAACGATACCGGTAAGCTGACTATCTGCTTCCGAAACGATCTCCACATCTTCTGGGCGCACGACAATGTCCACTGCTTCATCTTTTGCAAAGCCTGTATCTATACATTCAAAGGTTACATCGGAAAATGTTACCCGCCTATCCTCGGGCATAAAGCCGGGAAGGATATTACTTTCCCCGATAAAATTGGCAACGAAGGCACTTTTCGGCTCGTTGTAGATATCTTCTGGACGGCCTATTTGCAGGATTTGCCCTTCGTTCATTACGGCTATGGTGTCGGACATGGTTAAGGCTTCTTCTTGGTCGTGAGTTACGTACACGAAAGTTATCCCGACTTCTTGTTGCATATTTTTTAGCTCTACCTGCATTTCTTTGCGGAGCTTTAGGTCTAGGGCTCCCAGTGGTTCGTCAAGAAGAAGCACCGCCGGCTTACAAACCAAGGCACGGGCAATTGCCACCCGTTGCTGCTGACCGCCAGATAAGGACGTAATCGAGCGATTTTCGTAACCTTCCAGGTTGACCAGCTCAAGTATTTTTTTAACACTGTCCCGGATATCCGAACGGGACATTTTCTTGATTTTTAAGCCGAAGGCGATATTTTCCGCTACATTCATATTGGGGAAAAGGGCATATTTTTGAAAAACGGTATTAAGCTGCCGCTTATGGGGGGGTGTCCTGAGAATGGACTCACCATTAAAATACAAATCGCCACCGGTGGGCTGTTCAAAACCACCTATTATTCGCAAGGTAGTGGTTTTGCCGCAGCCGCTAGGGCCCAGTAGCGTAAGGAATTCGTTTTGATTGATATATAAATTAATATAATCCAAGACCCTTTGCTGACCAAAGTCCTTGACGATATTTTTAAGCTCAATTAGACGGGGCATGGAATCACTCCTTTTAAAGGCTAAATATAGACCCAGAAGTTAAACAAAACGGTTGCTTTAAACTTTTTGTTTCACCCCTGCGTCCTCAAGTTGCTTGTTTGCACTAATGCGGCTTTCTATTTTGCCATCTATCGAAAAATTTTCCTTTGTTATTGGACTGTACCATCTTTCGTGGTCACCTTTTCCATATCTTACAAACGTACATCCATGCTCCCTCAAAATAGATTTTACTCTCCTTGTGTAGTCAGCCATTATCCTACCGCTCTAATGTCTTCGATTCTATCTTGCATCGAAATCAATAATTGTATATCACCTTTATGGCCTAGCTCAATTTCAGCCGTCTCCTGGATAACAATTTTCATCCGGACGACGAGTGCGTCAAAAGAGCCTTCTTCTAGAGTTATTTTCAAATCAGGACAGCTTGCTATCCACATTTTATCGGCATATTCAAAATCAACTCTAAATTTTTTCACTGGTTTCCTCCTCTAAAAACTCGGCGGGGTGCTTATCCATAGTATATTGCAATCACGAGTGGCGTGGTTTTCTAGGAAATATGGCAAGGTTGCGCTGTAGTATATGCTGTCGCCTTTTTTTATCTTCCATTTTTTCTTGCCGCGATGCAGGGTTGCTCCACCGGACAGCACATAGCCAAAAACCTCTCCGGCATGTGGGTCAAAGGCTTGGGATTTACCCCCTGGGGGCAGGCTTATTAATATAGGTTCCATTTCGTTCTTTTGGGCACTGGGGATTATCCATGTAATCGTGTGGCCCAAATCCTCATCTGTGGAGGTGTATGCATCATCTTGGCGATAGCGCACTTGCTCCTCTTCTCGAGTTGTTTCTGTAAAAAATTCCGCCGGGGTCACCCCTAAGCATTCCAATATATCCACCAATGTGGCAATGGATGGAGAGGACTGATCCCGCTCTATTTGAGAGATAAATCCTTTGGATAGGTCACAGCGGATGGCTAGTTCTTCTTGAGTCAGATTGGTTCGGAGTCGAAGCTGTTTGAGCTTTTCACCGATTTGCATGATTGGCCTCTTCCTATGATTTTTTGTGAGAAAATTTACTTATACTTAACTTTGGGTATGTGTCGGCTGTTATCACATACATACTAAACATTTTATCCAGAATTGCTAAACGTGTGCATTAAATCATAAAAAAAATCTGCTGTCAAATTTTTATCACGACAAAATTTTGCAGAACAAAATGCGCGAAGCGCACTTTTGTTTCCGACCGCGCCAGCAGAAATTGCGAAGCAATTTCCTAGCATATAAAAAAGCTGCTGCGCCTCTCTGACGCGAGCGTCATGATGTCTGTCTCGCTAAGCAAGAGCAAAACCGCTCGTCATCCTGGACTTGCCCCGGGATCACTTAGTCTTTCGACAATGATAATGGGATTCCGGATTAAATCCGGGATGACGAGCCTTGAACTTATGGAATTCTTAACGAGACGGCCCCTCATGTAGAATGACTATAGTGCACAAAAAAACCGTATGGCACCATACGGTTTTTTTGTGCAAAATTATATTCAAAATATGCGAATACATACTGCCCCGTCATCCATATCCACCCGCTTTTCTATTGTCTGAAGGGGAACATCTTTTATTTTCGACAAGGTTTCGCGCTCTATGTCTTTGGCATATGCCGCTATAACCGACTTGATTAATTCGGAATCTGTCTCAAAAGATAGGCTTACCCTGTCCAAAATGGCATAACCGGCCTCCTTGCGCAGTAACTGGCAATGCCGCAGTAATTCTCGATATATACCTTCTGCCTTTAGAACGGAGGTTATTTCAATGTTGATTGCTACCTGTGGGGCGTCAACCGTTCTTGCTATATACTCGTTGTTTTTTTTGAATAAGGTGAAGCAATCCACCGATATCTCACCGCTGTAGCCATCAATTACAATCGGTTTGCCTTTCTTGATGGCATCCACTAAGTCTGCGCTTTGGGTAGGGGTTAGATTATCACAAAGGGATTTTACTTTATTCAAATCGCCTTTTAGCTGCCGCCCGGCTACCTGAAAATTAAGGGCTGCGACTTCGTGACTGAGGATATCAAAATCATCAAGGTAAACGATTTCCCTTATATTCAGTTCGTCACGGATAACCGGTTCGTATTCTGATAATGCCTCATAGGGTTTTACCAAATACAAAACTGACAGGGGATGCTTAACTTTCAGGTTTTCCTCGTTTCGCAATTTTAATGCCTGGGCAATAACTCCTCTGACTTTTCCCACATTATCGAGTATTAAGGAGTCAAAATCACCTGCATCCGGAAAGTCCGAAAGATGAATGGATTCTGCCGCCGTGGGTTCGTATAGGCGCACAAGGTTTTGCCATATATGCTCCGTCATAAAAGGTATAATCGGGGCCATTACCTGAGCAATTTCTTTGATTGCGAAATATAGCGTATTGTATGCGCCTTCTTTGTCGGCATCCAGGCTTTCTTTCCAAAATCGCCTGCGATTGATACGTACATACCAGTTGGAAACATCGTCAATGCACTGCTCAAACTCCCTGACAACTTCAGTTGTGTTGTAGCTTTCATAGCTTTTTACTGATTTGCTTAAGAAAGCAGCTATCCTGCTGTATAGCCACCTATCCGTTAAATTACCCGATGCCTTCTTTTGGATTATAGGAGAATCAATCTCAGCATAGGTTATAAAAAAAGTATAGATATTCCAGAAGCCAAGGAACTTGCGCCGAGCCTCATCACCAAGTTTAAAGCCAAAACGAACATCGTTTGCAAGTGACGCCCCGGCGAAAAGATAGCGTGCAGCATCGGCACCCATTCTATCAGCAACCTCATCAAAGCGAATCATGTGTCCGGTCTTCGAGAACTTTGACCCATCCTCGGCAAGCACCCAGTTATTGGTCTGTACTCGCTCATATGGGGCTTTTCCAGTTATGGTCACGCTCATAAATAGTTGAGAATAAAACCACAGTCGGACTTGCTCCTGCATCTCTATAACCCACTCGGAGGGGAAGTTTTGCGCCCATTCCGACCTGTCGGAGAAATATCCCAATGTGGAAAACGGGACGATACCTGCATCCAGCCATACATCCCCTACCTCGGATATCCGGGAAACTTTTTCGCTGCATTTTGGGCAGCTGATAAACACATCATCAATCCAGGGACGATGCAGCTCAGGTAGATTTTTTGCGGCTTCGCCGCCATGTTTTACAAGCTCTTCCTTAGAGCCGATTACGGTCAAATGCCCACAACTATCACATGGAAAGAATGGAAGAGGAAGCCCATAGAATCTTTTTCGGGAGATATTCCAATCCCCCATATTATTGAGCCAGTCCAGCATTCGTTTTCCGATAAATGCCGGTTCCCATTTGACGGTGTTTGCCGCTTCAATTAAGCGAGGCCTTATTTCATCGGTCTGGATATACCATTCACGGACGAGGCGGAACAAAACCTCAGTTTTGCAACGCCAGCATACAGGGTAGCTATGGGTATATTCATGGGTTTTGAATAGCTTGCCCTGCTCCTTTAGCTTTTCGAAAATCAACTCTGGGGCTTGGGATGCGGTTTTTCCCGCAAGAAAATCATATTCTTCTGTGAATATACCAGAGTCGTCTATAGGGCATATTTCCGGAAGCGAAAATGCTTTGCCCAGGTCAAAGTCCTCCGCTCCGCATCCAGGTGCGATATGGACAATCCCGCTGCCTTCATCTGCTCCTACATCACTCCATGGGATAATCTTGTGATTAGCTTCTTGTATGAGCCATGGGAAAAATGTTTCATACTCAAGGCCTAACAACTCCTCGCCCTTTAGCAAGCGCAGCACTTGTTTCTCGCCCTCGATATGCTTGATTGCGTTCTTTGCCAGCACAAGTGGCCTGTCGAAATCCTCGCATTTTACCAGCGCATAATCCAACTCAGGATTGACTGCCAAGGCTGCGTTGGCCGGGAGAGTCCATGGTGTGGTAGTCCAAACCAAAGCATCGAAATCGGCGTTTTTCATTTTTGCAATGGCGAAAACCACTGTGTGTGTTATCTCCTTATGTGAGCCGGACATTTCATGTTCGGATAGGGATGTTCCGCAACGGGGGCACCATGGCATGGGTCTGAGGGAGGTGATTATCCACCCATTTTCATGGCATATTTTAAGGAAATGCCAGATTGCGGAGATATTTTCATCTGTGTGGGTGAAATAGGAATTATCCCAGTCCATCCATTGTCCAAGGCGTTTTGACTGCTGGGTTATTACATCGGAATATTTTTTGACCCGCTCTACGCATTTTCTGGTGAAGTTGTTCATTCCGTAGGACTCGATATCTTTTTTGTCCTTGAACCCCAGCTCCTTTTCGACTTCGACTTCAACCCATAATCCCTGTGCATCGAAGCCGTTTCGATAATGGCAGGAATAGCCATTCATTGCTTTATATCGCAGAAAAATATCCTTTATGCTCCGACCCCATGCATGATGTATGCCCATGGGGTTATTTGCAGTGATTGGCCCGTCCAGGAAACGGAATCTCTTGTTATCTTTGTTCTTTTTCCGTAATTTTTCAAAGTAATTGCCCTTATTCCATAGAGCAAGGATTTCCTGTTCCATTTTGATAAAATCGGGTTTTGCTATTGCCATGATAATCTTTCCTTTCAGATTTGGTATTTCTACAGCAGTTTCGGCAACACTGCGCGGAAAATCGAGAGGATTTCTGCCGGCTTTTGGGCAGAAATCGTCGAAGACTTTTCCGCACAGTGTTCGAAACTGCTATAATGTCTGAAAGGCCATCAATTGCACCGGCTATGACCATAACCTAAACACCTCCTTGGGCAAATAAAAAAACTTCCGCCCAATAACGAATATAAATCGCATCGGGACGAAAGTCTTTAATCCATTAAAACCTTCGCTATACCACCCTTACGCCATACAGACTCATGCTTTTCGCTTCGCGAAAACGCTCTTTGAGCGCCGGTTCTTCCGGGCACTATATGCGTCCCCGGTCACGGAGGGAAACCGTTGCAACCTAATAACCAGACGGCTTTCAGCGCACCCCTCGAGAGTGATTTTCGGCTGCATGTACTCGTACCGGGTTTCCACTATCTCCGGCTCACTGGGACTTTTTGCTACAGCTTACTCTCTCCGTCATTGGGTTTGTGTTGTTAATTTATCAGAAATATTGGGGATTTTCAAGAAGGGCAAGCCCTTCTCTAAAAATCGAGCGTATACAAGTATTTCTACACCTTTCGAACTTTGCCTTGCCGGAGGTTTGCCGACTGGCTGTTAAGAACAAGATAGCTATTCATCCACTAATTTTTTTATATTTTCATACAATAACTTGCCAATGAATATTTCATTTTGAATCATTAAATCCATGTATAGCTTAACTGATTCTATAAACCCACGTTCTTTTGCTTTCACAAGCAATCCTAAAGTTCCAGTGAGTTTTAATCCTAAATATTTAGCGTATTCCCTTGCAAGCTTGTCATCAATAATACATATATCCGCTTTTAATTCATCAGCAAGAATCATCACTTCAACTTCTCCTTTGTGTAAGGCAGTTTTGAAGTAACGTTTAGCATTTTCATTAGTTATGTGTTGAATCGCAAAATTGGGAAAAGGCAGCAATGTGTCTTTCTTGATGTCACCTTCAACACATACTTCTTCGTAAACCCCATATGGAATATACACATAATTATACATTTTACTCAAAATATCCAATATGCCTATGTCATGTAATGAGATTAGCGGAGTTGAATTTACAACTGCATTAAGCATTTGCAATATCCTCCAATAATTCAGTTTCTGAATCGAAAGAAAAAATAGATACATCATATCTTGAGAGGTAATTTACAAACGATTTTTCATTCATTTCTGCAAGCTCTGCACATTGCCCTAGCGAGAGCCTTCTGTCGGTATAGTATCTCATCGCTAAAGTCCGCTTCATATCCAAACCTATTGATTCTACTGGTTCTCTAAGCGATAACAATATGCTCTCTGGTATAGTTATTTTTGCAGCTACGGTCATTACTGTTGCTCCTTTCTTGTTATAATCATTTTTTAGTATTGTATAAGTACAGTACTGGGAGTTATTTCTTGTTCGTTTTATGCGTTATCTGAAAATGGGAGTAACCTCTTTGATGTTATAGCAATATCACTTGCCTCATAAAGTTCTGAACATAAAAACTCACATGATGAGTCATCAAAAAGAGTATAGTTTATTCCACCTCTGTTTCTCGAACTGTCAAAGATTAATCCATCATACTTCAATGATTTAATAAATTCTGCAATATATTGTGAAACAATATAGTCTTTGTCGTTAGAATACACAGGGGTTGAAAAAGCACGACTTACATTCAGGAGAAGAAAAAACTCTTCACTTCCAAATTCATCTGCGTCCAAAATTGTAGAACGCAAGTTTACCAGATTTTTTTTCTCAGTTATTTTGTACTGTGCAACATTAAATACTTGCTCAATTTGTACTCGTGTTTCTGCTAGTGCTGTATTTACATCATTGGCAAGATATAAATATGATATATATTGGGGACTAGCTCTACTTGTATTAGCTTTTTCGTTAGGGGTTTTCCCAGACTCATCTTTTGAGTATCCCCATTCTGATTTTTTAATTTTCTCTGGTATTAATAAGTTTATATACTGTTCGTATGATTTTGGAGTTTTATTTCCTTTTGCTCTTGTTTTGTAGAAATCAGAAATGCTAGAAGGATATTTTATCATTGATAATGGCAAATGTTTGACTTCAACTATTTTTGAATTTTTAATAATGAATTCGCCTGATGGATTAACATCGTATTCACGGGCTCTAAAATAAACGTTATCATTACCACCAATAAGGCAAACACATTTTGCAAAAAGGGTTTCTAATTTATCTAGCATACTCTCTGCATTTGAGAAGAATCTATTCGAATGGATTATTTCTTTTCTAAATTCATCCCATCCACCATTTGCTATACTCATGTTATCGTTAATGGCATCAAAATCACATTTATCCATTTGGGTACTCTCTCCTATCATCCCGGTACATATAGACCAGTTGCATGAATATAATACCGACATGATACATGTTTTACAAGCCTCGCATTCGCCACCATCGGCATATCACCGGAACAAATCAAAAAAAGTATCATAAGAAAACGGAAGCCCCATACTTAACCATTTTGATGAGACAACAAACGGGGCAGAGAAAGTTAACCCTGAGAACCAGAGTATATCTAAAACTGCTTCACTATGTAAAATTAATATATAAAAAGGATTGAATCATTAATCGATTCAACCCTTTTATCACGGAGGGTAAGGGATCCGAACCCTTGCGGGGTTGCCCCAAACGGTTTTCAAGACCAGCATATTTTAAAATCACCTTTCACATCCCGCATGATGCACAAAAAATCCGTATGGCACCATACGCTTTTTTTGTGCATCATGTATATTTGGAATTCACAGCAATTTCCCCAAAACCCCTTGACCCCTTGCGCATCAAACTTGACATTGCAACAACGGGAAAATATACTCATGTCGTGTGTGCCTGCAAGAAATTAGGCATTCTATATGCAAAAAATCATATCCGAAAGGGAGAATGAAAAATGGCTGTAGGTGTTCTAATGCCCAAGGCAGGTATTTCAGTCGAAAGTTGCATTATAGGCACATGGCATAGAAAACCTGGTGATTTTGTAAATATTGGTGATATTCTCTTTGATTATGAAACTGATAAAGCTACCTTCGAATGTGAATCCACGGCGGAAGGGGAGCTTGTAGAAATATTCTTTGAAAGCGGCGAGGAAGTACCTTGCCTGATAAATGTATGCGCTATCGGCAAAATGGGCGAGGATGTGTCCGCTCTAAGACCGGGGGAAGCCCCATCTCCTTCAACTGATATTCTAATAAGTGAATCATCCCCCACATCTCTCATATCAGAGGTACAACCCCAAGTTATAGAGCCTGAAAACACCGAAAGACTAGGCTCTGTCTCTCCACGAGCCAAAAAGCTGGCAGAACGTCTAAAAGTAGATGTAAACTACGCATCCCCAACCGGCCCGCGAGGCCGCATTATCGAAAGAGATGTACTTGCGGCGGCAAACTCCATTAAGACCGGCGAAGGCATCGGAGGACGCAGGGCTGATGGCTTTATCGGCGGCACTCCTATTACCGCAGTTCCTAGCTCTGTAGAATATATCGACGAAAAAATGACACCAATCCGCAAGGCAATAGCAAAATCCATGAGCAAGTCTCTTTCCGAAATAGCACAGCTTACTCATCTTCATTCCTGCGACGCTACCATTATGCTAAGCCTTAGACACCGTTTTAAGAGCTCTGGTTTGGGATTTGAAAATGTTTCCCTCAACGATATGGTGTTGTTTGCAGTCGCTCGGACACTCAAAGCCCATCCGGATTTAAATGCTCATTTAATCGGAGATAGCTTGCGCAAGTTTACAGGCATACATTTGGGTTTTGCCGTTGATACACCTCGGGGCTTGATGGTGCCTACAATTTTTAATGCGGATAAAATGAGTCTTTTGGAATTATCAGCGGCGGCTAAAGACGTTGCTACACAAGCCAAATCAGGCAAAATTAATCCTGATTTATTACAGGGTGCTTCTTTTACTGTGTCAAATTTAGGCGCGTTGAATGTGGAAATGTTCACACCAATAATTAACCCGCCTCAAGTCGCAATACTTGGTGTATGCGGGATTTCCCCAAAGGTAAGAGACAATAACGGAAATATAGAGCTATATCAAAGCATGGGCCTGGCCCTAACATATGACCACAGGGCTGTAGACGGTGCTCCGGCCTCACGTTTCGCCTTCGAGCTTGCCAAGAATATTGAGAATATTGATTTGCTAATGGCATTATAAAAGGAGGGATTGAAGCCAATGGAGAGAATACACAGCGACATATTAATAATAGGCGGCGGCCCAGCCGGTTATTTAGCCGCTGAAAGAGCAACCCAAGGCGGGCTTACGGCCACGTTATTTGAAAAACGCGCTCTTGGGGGCGTCTGCCTCAACGAGGGATGCATCCCTACCAAAACATATCTCAACTCTGCAAAAATCTATGAATATGCACAAAAAAGCAGTGCCTATGGCGTAACCGCTGAGAACGTCAGCTTAAATCATAAAGTGGTTAAAGAGCGTAAGGATAAAGTAGTCAAAACCCTAGTATCCGGCGTGGAACATAAAATGAAAGCTCACAAGGTAAACATCGTAAGAGCGGCGGCTGTTATACAAGGAAAAGAAGGCGAGGCCTTTATTATAGAGGCGGATGGCGTGGGGTACAGCGGACGCTACTTAGTTATAGCAGCCGGTTCCGAAGCGATGGTCCCCCCTATTCCTGGCCTGAAGGAAGGATTGGAGACAGGGTATGCAGTAACCAGCCGCGAAATACTTGATTTGCAAGAAATCCCCATGAAGCTGACTGTAATCGGCGCAGGGGTTGTGGGCTTGGAAATGGCAGCATACTTTGCTACAGCCGGTTCCAACGTCACTGTAATCGAAATGCTTAGCAAAATTGCCGGATATACCGATGCTGAAATATCCGAGCTGCTCATGAAAGATATGCAAAATAAAGGAATCGAATTTAAGCTGGGATGCAAAGTAACGGAATTTGCACCCGGCTTTTTGATGTGTGAAAAAGACGGAACGCCAGAGCGCATTGAAACAGACCTTGCGTTAATCTCAATAGGACGGCGCGCCGCAACCAAGAAACTAGGCCTTGATGCACTAGGAATATATACCGAAAACGGCGCAGTTGTAACTGACAACAATATGCGGACAAATATTCCAGGGGTATATGCTATAGGGGACATAAACGGAAAGAGTATGCTGGCCCATACGGCCTACCGTGAAGCGGAGGTTGCGGTAAATCACATTTTGCAAAAAAAGGACTACATGCGCTATACCGCAATACCTGCGGTTATTTACACCTCCCCTGAGGTAGCCTGCGTGGGAGAAACCGAAGAAACCGCCAAGAATAAAGGCACAGAGTATGTGATTAAAAAATTATCAATGCGCTATTCCGGCCGGTTTATTGCGGAGAATGACAAATCCGACGGCTTATGCAAGCTGCTCTTCGAAAAAGGTACCCAACGGCTGATAGGAGCACATCTGATTGGCCCCTATGCGTCAGAAATGATATACGGAGCCGCCATGATGATAGAATCCTGCTGGCCCATAGACGACCTAAAGGAAATAGTATTCCCCCACCCCACGGTGAGTGAAATTATACGTGAGACATTTTTTTAAAGAAGGAGCGAAATCATGCCCAAGTCCTTAAATATCAATCCAACTGAACTGCAAAAAAGCGGCAAACTAAGCTTTACTGACATCCCTGTAAACAGTTACAACAAGAAAGTCTCCGACGCACGCAAGGATTATTCCGATAAAGACCTTGTGAGAATTTACCGGGATATCACCATCCTACGAGAATTCGAGCATATGCTTAACCAGATAAAAACCCAAGGGGTATACAATGGCATCGAAACTCAATATCCAGGCCCCGCACATTTATCTTTGGGGCAGGAAGCCGCCGCCGTAGGACAGGCTTATTTACTGGATAAAGACGATATTATTTTCGGCAATCATAGAAGCCACAGCGAAATCCTAGCCAAATCCCTGTCATGCATCGAAAAACTCAGCGACAATGAGCTAATGGAGATTATGGAAAACTTCTTGGAAGGGCGCATTCTCAAGACCCTTTCAAAAATATATAAGCATTCCTCCGTAAAAGAACTGGCGATTTATTTTATCATCTACGGTACACTAACCGAGATTTTTGCAAGGGAAAACGGTTTCCATATGGGCCTTGGCGGCTCTATGCATGCCTTTTTCCTGCCCTTTGGGGTTTATCCCAATAATGCAATTGTAGGCGGCTCCGGACCAATCTCAGTTGGAGGAGCACTTCATAAGAAATGCAACAATAAAAATGGCATCGTAGTATGCAATATCGGCGATGGCTCACTTGGCTGCGGGCCTGTATGGGAAGCCATTAACTTTGCCGCCATGGGTCAGTTTGACAATCTTTGGACGGATAAGCCCGGCGGATTGCCAATTATTTTCAATATCTTCAACAATGGCTACGGCATGGGGGGGCAAACCAGCGGCGAGACAATGGCCTATGACATCCTCGCCCGGATAGGTGCAGGTGTAAATGCCGAGCAAATGCACGCAGAGCGGGTATGGGGATACAACCCCCTCGCCGTAATTGACGCATACAGAAGAAAAAAAGAAATCATGAAAACCGCTGGCGGCCCTATACTGCTTGATGTAGTAACTTACCGTCATTCCGGGCATTCCACATCTGACCAAAATGCCTACCGTTCCAAGGAAGAAATGGATTCCTGGATGGCCATTGACCCATGCACCGTGTTCCGAGGGGAGCTTGTGGATGCGGGTGTGGCCGCGGACGGTGTATTCGAGGATATTTGGAAAGAGACCCGTGACCGCATGACACAAATATGCGAATGGGCCTCCAACGTGGAAATTTCCCCTTATGCTGATTTTGGCAAAGACCGGGCCGTAGTAGAACGGATTATGTTCTCAAATATGAAGGTCCCCGCATTCGGAACAGAAACACCTACAACCTTGATACCCAAAGAAGAATGCTCCAGAGTTAAGCAAATCGCAGGCAAGGAGCGTTTTGCCTTTAAGGACGGCAAGGCCGTCAGTAAAATGAAATGCTACAATTATCGCGATGCTTTGTTTGAGCCAATCATTGATAAATGCTACGAAGATTCCTCATTAATATTGTACGGCGAAGACGTCCGGGATTGGGGCGGAGCCTTTGCAGTTTATCGAGGCCTTGGGGAGGTGCTCCCCCACTCCCGGCTTTTTAACGCACCTATTTCGGAAGCCGCAATTGTTGGCAGTGCAGTGGGGTACGGCCTCTGCGAAGGCAGGGTAATTGTTGAGCTAATGTATTGCGATTTTATCGGAAGAGCGGGAGACGAGGTATTTAACCAGCTATCAAAATGGCAATCCATGAGCGCGGGGATACTCAAAATGCCTGTAGTACTCCGGGTATCCGTAGGATCAAAATACGGTGCCCAGCATTCTCAGGATTGGACTGCTCTTTGTGCCCATATTCCGGGCCTGAAAATCTGCTTCCCCGCTACACCATATGAAGCCAAGGGGCTAATGCAGACTGCCCTGGGCGGGACAGACCCGGTGGTATTCTTCGAAAGTCAGCGTCTATATGATATGGGCGAGCAGTTTTATGAGCAGGGCGTTCCCGCAGAGCCATATGAACTTGAAATCGGCGGTGTCAACCAAGTACGGACAGGCAAAGATATAACAATTCTTACAATAGGTGCAACCCTGTACAAAGCTGTGGAAGCTGCGGATATCCTAAAAAACAAGTACAACATGGAAGCAGATATCATCAACCTGTATAGCCTTGTTCCCTTGGATTATACAAAAATAATCGAGTCGGTAAAAAAGACAGGCAAGGTCGTACTGGCCTCCGACGCCTGCACCCGAGGCTCTTTCTTAAATGACATTGCCCGGAATATAACCGAGCTATGCTTCGATGATTTGGACGGCCCACCCGTTGTAGTAGGCGCAAAAAATTGGATAACGCCTCCCTTCGAGTTTGACGAGTTCTTCTTCCCACAAGCAGGCTGGATTCTTGATGCAATCAATGAAAACATAATTCCCCTTCCAGGACATGTGCCCACTGAGAGCTTTACAGTAGTTGAGCAGATGCGTACAGCGAAAATGGGAGTCTGACCGGAGTCGGCAAAAATGACAAAACCGGAAAAGTAACGCTTTACCGATAATACGAAAGAAGGAGTGCATGGGGGCAGCGCAGCCGCCCCCACTCGAAAATTTGCATACTTAGCTGGTGACGGTAAATGCCCGTAATGGGCAAATTGGAGGAAAACAATATGAGCTTAAACATTTTAACAGCAATGTCCAATAAATACGGTTCCGACCCCAACTATGTCCTTGCAGGGGGGGGCAATACATCATTCAAGGACGCCGGCGTCATGTATGTAAAGGGCTCTGGCACAGCCCTTGCGGATATACAGCCCCATCAGTTTGTTCAGATGGATATGAACAAATTACATGCTATGCTAGAAAAAGACTATTCCCCTGAGGATGACAAACGGGAGGCAGAAGCCCTTGCCGATATGCTTGCCGCCCGGTTACCGGGAGAAGAAGCCAAGCGTCCCAGTGTTGAAGCCATTCTTCACGCCCTATTTCCGTATAAATATGTCTTACATTTGCATCCCGCCCTTGTAAACGGGCTGACATGCGGAAAAAATGGCGAAAAGCATTGCAGGGACTTATTTGGCGATATAGCTGTGTGGATAAAGCTTACCAAACCTGGATATATACTAGCACTTGCCTGCAAAAAAGCCTTCACTGAGTCTCAAGCTAAAACAGGTGAGTTTCCCAAGATAACTATTTTGCAAAACCACGGTATCTTCATTGCCGCAGACACTGTCGAGGAAATCGAAGCTACCATGAGCAACGTAATGACAAAGCTGAAAACCAAGAGCGAGCCAGACTTTTCGGCAATTGATTATTGTAAAGACAGTGTATCTCACATTGTCCCGGCGTTACGGATGCTTTATTCTCCTACAGGGATGGCATCGGCGGTTTTCTGCACAAGCAAACAAGTCATGGATGTTGTATCCGATGAAAAGCGATTTATAAGAGCACTGGGCAAACCCTTTTCCCCCGACCATATCGTCTATTGCAAAGATGAGCCATTATTCATAAATACGGACGCAGACATTAAGAAGGCTTTCGAAAATTATTGTACTAAAAAGGGATATGCCCCCAAAATTATTGCAATCAAAGGCCTAGGCTTTATAGCCCTCGGCTCCACCAAAAAAGAAGCGGAAACCGCAAAGCTTCTGTTTCTTGACGCAATAAAGGTTGCGTTTTACTCAGAATCCTTCGGAGGGCCTCTGCCCCTCCCTGATGCATTTACAGATTTCATATTGAATTGGGAAATAGAGGCATACCGCACCAGAGCCGCCTTTGATGCAGAAAAATCTACAAAACGCCTAGAGGGAAAAATCGCTATCGTAACAGGCAGTGCTCAGGGCTTTGGCAAGGGCATAGCAATGTCCCTTGCGGCAGAAGGGGCGTATATCGTTGTTGCGGATATAAATGCGGCCGGCGCGGAAAAAACCTCGGCTGAGCTTAACGAGACATACGGAAAATACTGTTCCATCCCCGTCGCGGTAAATGTAACTGACGAAGCATCTGTTGAGGACATGATACATGAAGCCGTGGCCAACTTCGGTGGTCTGGATTTACTTGTATCTAATGCGGGAGTGCTCAGAGCAGGCAGTGTATTCGAGCTGACAAAGGAAAGTTTTGACTTTGTGACCTCAGTCAATTACACGGCTTATTTCTTATGTGCAAAGCATGCCGCCAAAATAATGAAACTGCAAAACGAGATGTCCCCTGACTATCTTAGTGATATCATTGAAATTAACTCAAAATCCGGCCTGGCGGGAAGTAATAAGAACTTTGCTTACGCAGGCAGTAAATTCGGGGGGATAGGACTGACCCAGTCCTTTGCACTGGAATTTATCGAATACGGTATCAAGGTCAACGCCGTCTGCCCCGGAAACTACCTGGACGGCCCTCTATGGTCAGATCCGGAAAACGGCTTATTCAAGCAATATCTGGATGCAGGTAAGGTGAAGGGCGCAACGAGTCTAGCCGATGTGCGCAAATACTACGAAGACCGGGTTCCTATGAGGCGAGGTTGCGAAATAGCTGATGTGGTACGGGCAATACTGTATGCTGTTGAGCAGCAGTATGAAACCGGCCAAGCCATACCTGTAACCGGGGGACAGGTGATGCTAGGATGACGAATTTAGTTGAAAGACTCAATGCAGACGCAAAATCAAAACGGCTTTCTTCTCTAAGGGAGCTCATGTCATTTTATAAGTCCGGCAAACTCGAAGCCCCACAATCTAACGATAATGTGAATAATCATATCCATACCACATACTCATTTTCTCCTTATTCTCCAACAATGGCCGCATATTTGGCTTGGACCCATGGACTTGCAACCGCTGGAATCATGGATCATGACAGTGTGGGGGGATTGCAGGAATTTATCGAAGCCGGGCAGATTATCGGCATCGCGGTAACAGTAGGATTCGAGCAACGTGTAAGCTTTAAAAATACCCCATTTAATGGAAAACGGATTAACAACCCCGACCAGAAATCCGCCGCTTATCTTGCGATGCATGGGATACCCCATGACAAAATAGAGGTCGCCGAAGCTTACTTGAAACCCTACCGTGAAGCAAGAAATGTCCGCAATCGCCAAATGGCCAAGAAATTGGATAACTTTGTGCGTAAAGCAGGACTGGAAATTGACTTCGATAGAGATATACTACCCCTTTCACAATATAATGACGGAGGCTCTGTAACCGAGCGACATATACTATATCCCCTCGCAATAAAAATTATGGATAAGCTTGGCCCCGGCCCCGGTGTTGTTTCATTTCTCAAGGATAAATTTGATATTGCGGTAAGTGGTAATAGCCTTGAAAAGCTCAATGATTCCGGCAATCCTTGGTATCAATATTATTTACTTGGTGTGCTAAAGGGCCATATGGTGAAAGACTTTTATATTGATGCTGACGAGGAATTACCTGAGTATGGGGAGTTTATCAAGCTTGCAGAAAGCATCGGCGCAATACCGGCATACGCGTACTTAGGCGATGTAGGGGATTCTGTTACTGGCGATAAGGTAGCAGAACGCTACGAGGATGCTTATCTGGATGAGCTTATTATTTTTCTTAAAGATGCAGGATTTAAAGCCATTACCTATATGCCCACAAGAAATACCCATGAGCAGGTAAGGCGTTTGGCATCCTTGTGTGAGGAACATGGCATATTTGAAATATGCGGCGAGGATATTAACTCTCCCTTCCAGCCTTTCATTTGCAAGGCCCTTGAAAGGGATGAGTTCAAGCATCTAATCGACGCGGCATGGGCTTTGATAGGCCATGAGAATGCGGCAACGGGTTCGGGTATGTTTTCTGAAGAGGCAATCCGGAAATATCCATCGTTGAAAGAACGTGTACAATACTTTGCAAATGTGGCGCGAAATTGCAATCATATGGGCAGCGAAGCTGCCCCCACTCGAAAACTTTCATGCTTAGATGGTGAAGTCGGTCCTTAGTGGGCTGTTAATACGAAAATAACTCTATCAGCTTACAATCTATGGCAAACCAAAACCGGTTTTTAGTAAGCGCGCACGAAGCGCGCGCAACTCAAAAACTACATTGAGCGGCGGAGCCGCGACTCCGCTTTTCATACTTGGCTGGTGACGAATACGCCCGTAATGGGCTGTTAGGAGGGTGAAATGAAAACAAAGGCTGTAAGACTTTATGGAGTAGATGATCTAAGACTTGAGGAATTTGAGTTACCACCAGTGGATGCGGATGAAATGCTTGTAAAAATAATCACGGACTCTGTATGCATGTCTACTTACAAGGCTGTGAAGCAAGGGGGCTCGCATAAGCGGGTACCCAATGACGTGAGCACAAACCCCGTTGTAGTGGGGCATGAGTTCTGTGGAGAAATTATCGAGGTGGGCAAAAACCTAACCGGCCAATATCAAGCAGGGCAGAAGTTTACCATGCAACCTGCAATGAAAGGCACAATGGACGCCGCAGGCTATACCTTCAAATACATCGGTGGAAACATGACATACGCAATTATCCCCAAGGTTTACTTTGACCAGGATTGTGTACTTGTATATGAGGGTGACGGTTTTTTCCATGGTGCCCTGACGGAGCCTCTTTCCTGTGTAATAGGTGCCACCCACGCCAATTACCATACTCGTAAGGGTGAGTATGTCCATGATATGGACATAAAAGAAAGGGGTAACATGGCTGTGCTCGGCGGCTGCGGCCCTATGGGGTTTGCTCATATTGACTATATTTTACATCGTGACCGTAAGCCGGGGCTGTTGGTGGTTACGGACCTTAAACAAGACAATCTTGACTATGCTGCATCGACACTGACCGTGGAAGATGCGGCTAAAAACGGCATTAAGCTTGTATATTTTAACCCCACTACATCTTCTGACCCCGTGGGTGAGATGATGGCATTGACAGACGGACAGGGATACGATGATGTTTTTGTGTTCTTCCCTGTAGCAGATTTAGTGGAGCAGGCCGACGCGATGCTTGCATATGACGGGTGTCTTAACTTCTTTGCGGGGCCGTCGGATACAACATTTTCCGCTAAACTCAATTTCTACAATGTCCATTATAATTATACCCATGTCGTTGGCACCAATTCTGGTAATACTGACGATATGAAAGAAGCCCTTGAGATGTCGGCTGCGGGGAAAATTAATCCCGCCCTTCTGGTGTCTCATATAGGAGGATTGGACTCCGTTGCGGAAACCGTCATAAATTTACCGAAATTACCGGGCTTCAAGAAGCTTATTTACAACGAAATCTCAATGCCCCTAACTCCCATAAATGACTTCGAAGAAAAGGGTAAAACCGACCCGATGTTCAAGGCTCTGGCTGAGATATGCAGTCGGCATAATGGACTGTGGAGTGTTGAGGCGGAAAAATATCTCTTGGAACACGCTCTAAGGCTCTAAGCCCCCTTCTTAGAAGGGGGTGCCTCCGAAGGAGGCGGGGGTTGCTAGCTTGGTAGCGTAGCTGAAAACCGAGATTTGCGGCTTGCGTACACAACCCCTCGCCGCCTACGGCGTCTTTCCCCTTCCACGGAAGGGGACAAAGAAACCGCTGTTTTTGGTATAGCCAAAAAAATCTATTCGGAATGGAGCGATTATATGATTTATATCGAAATGGAAAGCACGGACGCTGCTTTCCATTTTTCTGTTGAAGAATATGTAATGGAGCATTTTCCTTCTGATGAGACTGTCATGATGATATGGCAGGCTGATAATTGCGCGATGCTTGGATGCAATCAGATAGCTGAAGCGGAAATTGACATAGGCTACGCCGAGAATGAAAGGATTCACATAGTCCGCCGGTCAAGCGGAGGGGGGACTATCTTTACCGACATGGGCAATCTGTTGTATACCGTGATACTGCCCCATAAAGATCCCCCAGATGAGGTCAGAAAAAATGTCGCCGATATGATAATTAAGGCGTTGAGGGAAATGGGCATCCCCGCAGAGATTGACGGACGCAACGATATCCTTGCGGACGGGGCCAAGTTCTCCGGAATGGCTCAGTATACACGGCACGGCAGAATATGCACCCATGGCTCTCTATTATATGATACGGATTTGGATAAGCTTGCCCGGGTGCTCACTGTAGATGATGCTAAGATTCGTTCCAAAGCATTGCGGTCAGTGCGCAGCCGGGTTACCAATATCAAGAAATATTTAAACCCAGACTACTCCATACAGGAATTTTTGAAACTTTTAAAACAACGACTATTTTGTAACGAGAAGATAATCCGACATACTCTAACAGACAATGCTCTGGCAATGATTCATCAAATCTATCATGAGAGGTATGGAAACCCATCCTGGACTTTTGGACGGGCACCGATGTTTACATTTCATAACAGCAAACGCTTTGCTGGCGGTAAGGTGGAGATATTTCTTGATATTGCCAAAGGGGACGTAATCTCTTGCTGTATACGAGGGGATTTTCTTGGCATCATACCGATTCATGGCTTAGAGGAAGTACTAACAGGCACGGAGTTTCGGTATCAGGCCTTTGTGAGGGCTCTGGAAGAGATCTTGATTCAGCCCTATCTTGGAAACATAGGCAAGGATGAGTTCTTGTCCTGTATATTTGGTGATAGAGATGTCTCGTAAACCGGATTGGCTGCGTATCCGACATTCCGAAAATCCTCAGCGGGCGGGAGTTGAGGAAATCCTTCGCAGTTTAAATCTAAACACCGTATGCAATGAAGCCAATTGCCCTAATTATATGGAATGCTTTTCTAACAGAACCGCTACCTTTATGATTATGGGGACAGTTTGCACACGGAACTGTGGTTTTTGCAATGTGCAATACGGCTTACCTCAGCAGCTCAACCCCGACGAGCCTAAGAATATCGCTCAGGCAGTCAAAGAGCTTGGATTAAAATATGTAGTAGTCACATCTGTGACACGGGATGATTTACCTGACGGCGGGGCCGGGCATTTTGCAAAGATTATTGCGGAAATCAGGCAGGCTGTCCCGGGGACTAAAATAGAGGTGCTTGTACCGGATTTTCTGGGATGCATTGATGCCCTTAAGACCGTTGTTGATGCAGAGCCTGATGTCATCAGTCACAATATGGAGACGGTGAAATCACTCTACCCAGAGGTTCGCCCCCAGGCCGAGTACAGGCGGTCTTTGAACTTGTTAAAAAATATTAACTCAAATATAGCATCAAAAAGCGGGATAATGCTTGGTTTAGGAGAGATGGATGAGGAAATCCATGAACTGCTAGATGATTTGCGAGAAGTAGACTGCGATTTTTTAACGATAGGTCAATATCTTGCGCCTTCGAAGGGGCATGTACCTGTTAAGGCATATATCGAGCCGCGTAAATTTAAAGAGCTGGAAATGGCAGCAAGGGAAAAAGGCTTTAAATTTGTAGCCTCCGGGCCGCTAGTGAGGAGTTCTTATCGCGCAGGTGAAGCCTTTGGTTTATAAAAGGGGCTGTCTCATTAAGCATTTTTATAAATAATTATGCACTTGCCTCGTCGTTGCGAGGAGCGAAGCGACGAAGCAATCCAGCAATTCAAACCTTCTGGATTGCTTCGCTTTGCTCGCAATGACAGGCTTTGCATTGATATTCATGGTTTTTGCTTAGCAAGACGGCCCCAAAGACGCCGAAGGGGGCTAAGTAAAAGGAGGATTTTCATGAAAAACGTACTCGTAGCACAATCCGGCGGACCTAGCGTTGCCATAAACGCGACCCTTGCAGGTATTTTTGAACGGGCTATCACAAGCTCCGATGTGGGTGCTGTATTGGGTGCTTTGCATGGGATAAAGGGCGTCATCGACGACAATATTATCAATGTAAGCGAGACTCTTTCCGACCCTAATATGATAAAACGGCTTATATACACACCATCCTCGGCCCTAGGTTCTTGCAGGCATAAGCTCGACAGTCCCAAAAATGACCCCTATAGCTATAAAGCTATTTTTGATACATTTCAAAAGCATAATATTGGATGGTTTATTTATATCGGCGGTAATGACTCAATGGACACGGTTCTTAAACTTACCGATTATGCAAGGGAAATCGGAAGTAATATATCAATAATGGGTGCGCCCAAAACAATCGACAATGATTTATGCGGTATGGACCACTCTCCCGGTTTTGGCTCGGCGGCAAAATATATTTCCACCACTTTTTCGGAATTGTGGTGCGATATCAAGGTATACGATATCCCCGCCGTTACCATAGTGGAGGTAATGGGCAGGCATACCGGCTGGCTCACTGCCTCAAGTGCTCTTGCTAGTTTGCAGAGCGGAGCACCACATCTGATATATCTGCCTGAGGTGGCATTTGATAATGGGCGTTTTATTGAAGATGTACAGGAAAAGCTCCGTCAGTCTTCTGCTGTTTTGATAGCAGTAAGCGAAGGAGTCAAATACTCCGACGGTTCCTTTGTGGGTGAGTCAGAGCAAAGCGGTGTAATTGACGCCTTTGGGCATAAATATCTCTCTGGCGCGGCAAGGACCCTGGAAAGCCTTGTGCGCAAAGAGATAGGCTGCAAGGTACGTGCCATTGATCTTTCCCTTATGCAGCGATGTGCAGGGCATCTTGTATCTGCTAATGACTTGACCGAAGCAAAGCTCCTGGGTGTGGCGGCCCTTGACCGGGCACTTAAGGGGATATCGGGAGAGGTTTCTGTTATTAATAGAATTTCTGATTCCCCGTATCGTGTAAACTACGGCACTGTACCTGTCAGTGCAATAGCCAATCGTGAAAAGCTAATCCCCCGAGAATGGATTAATGAACGAGGTAATTTTGTGACAGAGGAAATGATTATGTATCTGGCTCCCTTGGTAGAGGGGGATTTTGGTGTGCAGTCACGACATGGTATGCCTGTTTATATAGAATTAAGCTAGGATTTGCGTAGGCACTGAGAGTGGAGGGCTTTATGAGAAAATTAGAATTAAGCGTATGTCCGATTAAAGTCTACAATACGCCGGAGATTCCCACCTTTGAGGATGATAACTCGGCAATGCTAAAAAAAATACCGAAAAGATGGAAGAAAAACGCAAAAGTTATAGCTGGTTTGGGGTTTATTGGAGCACTAGCGCTCTCCAGTGTTGTGAGAAGCGGAAATCATACCTTCCCCCAGGAAATAGTGCATAATCTCGGACACACCCAAGGCAGTTATAGAGGGTTTAGTCAGGAAAACTTGCTTGTCAGGCTTCATACAGGGGGCATGGGCAGCTCATTCTACATGGTACATCTGACAGAGCAAGAAGCTTTTGGTATTATTCGAGCACGACTGGAAGCGGCGGGGCTTAATTTTGATGCAACGCCACCGCCGAGGATTGTTTCCGACCCAACGCTGAAGGAATATAATTTAAGCTTTAGTGAATTATTATTCATGGGTCGCCCTGATGGCATTGATTTTGATTTGTTCGACGCACAAAATGGCATTGCGGTTACATATGTAAGGTCAACCCACCGGTCATTTCTATTGGATGAACGACATATTGCCAGGCTGATTGAGGAAATTTTTGCAGAGCTGGATGAAGAGATTATTGTTGGCGCGTTTCACAATCCAGGGCGAATAGCCGGTAGAGGCGCACCTCTGCCAAGACTGCTAAGACGGCCATTTCCGTGGGAGACCGCAGCAGCTCGCCCGATTCTCGTAAGGCAACTTATCAACCAAGCAGATAAATTTATTGCAATCCTGCAATCAGAGGGCATACTGGAACATTTTCCTGATGTTGATGTCATTATAAACGGCGTACTTTTTAACCATGGCGAATATCCCCTAATTATAAACGATCAAAAGATGGTCCCAGCACTTGAGTTGTTTGAAGCATTGGGAATGGACACTGTTGTAAGTGATAATGGTCTCAGAATTGCAATTACAGCAACAAGAAATAATGTAGAGATCTGGGTTACCTCTAATGGCAGCATTGCCGTCAACCCCAATGTCAATCGCAATCGCTTCAGTGACTGGCCAGAGGACATACCTATGCTTGTGCACAATGATATAGTATTGGCTCCCCTCCAATTTGTCGCAGACTTCGTCGGGGCGACTATCGAATGGAATGAGGATGACCGAATACTCAACATCACATACTAGGAGCTGATAAAATTGCAGCTTACCCTCCATGTTACCAATCAATGTAATCTAAACTGCAAATACTGCTTTGTAAAACGCGGACCGGAGCGTATGTCCCGGGAGATTGCTTTTGCGGCGGTAAAGCTTGGCATGGAGAATACAAACACATCTGGGCTGCTTTTTTATGGCGGTGAACCCCTGCTGGAAAAGGAGCTTATATATGATGTGGTTGATTATGCAAAGAGTATCAGTACAAAGACGGGGCATAACTTTTACTACAAAATCACAACAAATGGTGTGCTTTTGGATGAGGAGTTTTTAAAGTTCGCAAATGATGTCAATATGGCTATCGGATTATCCTGTGACGGGCCTGCACAGGATTATTGCCGCAGCTCCATTGACGGAACCGGGTCGCTTGCTGTCCTTGAAGAAAAAATTTCCCTGCTGCTTGCGCATCATCCCTTTGCAATGGGCCTGAGTGTTGTAGACTCGGCAACTGTTGATAGGGCATCAGAAATTGTTGAATATCTATTTAAAAAGGGATTCAGATATATCCACATGGGGGTTAACTATTCTAAAACCGCACCATGGACAGAAGAACGGCTTTTAGCTTTAGAGATGGAATACAAAAAAATCGCGGAAATGTACATTAATTGGACCAGAAGGGAAGATAAATTTTATTTTTCCTCCTTTGACATGAAAATTTTGTCCCATTTGAAGGGGGAAAAATACAATATAGATAGGTCACGAATGAACATGAATCAACCCTCTGTCGCCCCAGACGGCATAATTTATGCGATGTCAAAGCACTTGAATAATCCTGTTTTTGCAATAGGCGATGTTGTTTCGGGTATCAACAAAAAGAAGCATAAGGCGATATATAAAAAGGGTGCGATACCGACTGAACCTTGCCGAAGTTGTGCCATCAAGTCCCGTTGTAATTATGCCTATGACAATTTAGCTAGCAGCGGCTTAGACATTATAAATGACGTAACACCAGTACAATGTGTCCACGAACGATTGATTACGCCAATCGCTGATTATGTGGCACAAACCCTTTTTAAAGAGCAAAATGCCATGTTTACGCAGAAACATTACAATGATTTATATCCCTTTATGTCTCTTTTGGAGGATATTGATTAATTTTATGCAAAAAGAGCAGAGGCCGTCACACACACAACTCCTGATTATGCTATATTCATTTCAAGGGAGGGCTAGTCAATGCATGCATGGGAATCCATTCAGAAAACATTGGAGCATATTGAAAAAAATATCTCAGAGGAAATACATATAGAGGAATTGGCCAAAATCGCCGCCCTCTCTCTATTTTATTATCAGCGGCTATTTGCCCGTCTGGTCAAAAGGCCTGTGCGTGAGTATATTAAGCTACGACGGCTTGCCTATGCTTGCGAGAGCCTTGAAGCCGGGGGACATATCACGGATATCGCAACCAAGTATGGCTTTGGTAGCCGGGAGACATTTTCTCGGGCATTTAAAGAGGTCTATGGGCTTAACCCATCAGAATATCGCCAAAGCCCTGTCGGGCTGAATAACTTCGATAAGCCTAACTTGCTCCTTAACTATGTAATGGTGGACGAGGGTGTTCCTTTGATTAGCGAAGGGATTGTTTTGGAGTATAACCGTAAGATTCTTGATGAAGCGGTCTATTTTCTTGGGGTAAAGGATTTTTGGCGTTTTGAGTCGGGGAAGATGCTTGGGGAAAGGCCCGGGGTCTCCGGCCCCACCGCTATATGGGATAGGTTTTATGAATTGCGCAAGGATATCCCGAGTATCCCATGTGGGCGGAGGGTTGGGGTGTCTTATCACGGCGGTGCGCCGGAAGGCTATTCCACCTACTTTGCCGGGGCGGAAGTTGATGTAATTCCCAAAGATACGGATTTCGCCAGTTGGGAGCTTCCCCCGCGGGAGTATATAGTTTGTGAATACGAAGCTGAGGACTTTAATGAACTTTTGGCGTCCATGGGTAAAATGATGAAGTTTACGAGGTTTTGGCTTAAGAAACATGGCTTGATAGCAGATGGGTTTTTCCCGGAGATATATTATTCATCCCAGAAACATGCATATATGGAGATGTGGATTCCATTTAAAAATCGCTAAATATTTTTTTGCCTTTCGTGATTTTCGTGGTGATTATTTCATGCTTGATTGGTGACGATTATGCCCATAATGGGCGGATATAGTAATTTCAATCCAAAATGCGGGATTGAAATCGCTATAATACGAAAATAACTCTGATTGCCTGCCGTTTATTGTAAAGCCATCAACAAAACCGGTTTTTATAAAGGGGCCGTCTTGCTAAGCAAAAACCATGAATATCTATGCAAAGCCTGTCATTGCGAGCAAAGCGAAGCAATCCAGAAGGTTTGATTTGCTGGATTGCTTCGTCGCTTCGCTCCTCGCAACGACGAGG
>Ga0123355_10000087_pt1 | contig 98045 bp, 85 predicted proteins | sample TergutEmb28metaG_3_FD_89872 | JGI IMG/M metagenome (GOLD analysis project Ga0123355, IMG submission 89872) | Embiratermes neotenicus P1 segment gut microbial communities from Petit-Saut dam, French Guiana - Emb289 P1 | ecosystem: Host-associated > Arthropoda: Insects > Digestive system > Gut ... | reverse complement strand
GAGACAGCACTTGAGTATAAGGCAGTGAATATTGATCTGACTGCGCAAGCGTATGATAAAAGCATTTTGGCGAACATTGAGAAGCGACTGCACCCTGATGCGACAGATGAGGCACGCTTTGCTCTTGCTAATGATGTCAAGCTGGTAGTTGTGGGTCCCGAGGCTCCGCTGGTGGATGGACTTGCCGATGAACTGCGTGCAGCAGACATTGCCGTTTTTGGACCAGGAGCAGCTGGTGCACAGCTTGAAGGGTCAAAGCAGTTTAGCAAAGATTTTATGTTTAAAAATGGCATTCCTACTGCAGCATATGGAGTGTTTACCGCAAGTGAGCGTGAGGCGGCCTTTGCCTGTATTGAAGATTTTGGTACACCTGTTGTGGTAAAGGCTGATGGGCTAGCTGCGGGCAAGGGCGTGACGGTTGCTGCGACTATCGAGGAAGCACGTGAAGCAGTCAATAATTGCTTTGATGGACGTTTTGGTGATGCGGGTGCTACCGTTGTCATCGAAGCTTGTTTGGTGGGCTATGAATGTTCTATGATTGCTTTTGTTGATGGCACAACTGTGCTACCACTTGCTCCTTCACAAGATCATAAAAGGGTGGGAGATGATGACACTGGTCCAAACACAGGGGGTATGGGTGCGTACTCTCCGGTACCATCAGTAAATGATGAGCAGCTTGCAGAAATGACTGCGATTTTGGAGCGTACTGCTCGTGCTTTGGTCGATGCGGGGATCGAGTATCGCGGCATACTGTATGGTGGATTTATGCTGACGCAAGACGGTCCTCAAGTACTTGAATTCAATGTGCGTTTTGGCGATCCAGAAACACAGGTATTGCTGCCTCGGCTAAAGACTGACTTGGCGACCATAATGCTACGGACTGCGCGCGGTGAGCTTGCAGGAACAACTCTTGAGTTTGTAGATGATGTTGCAGTGACGGTTGTCATGGCAAGCGCAGGCTATCCAGGAGCGATAAAGACGGGATTGCCCATTACGGGATTTGAGCAGGCTGAACACTGTCCCGATTGTAGTGGGATTCATGTATTCCATGCAGGAACAACTTTGACAGAGGATGTCCATGGCATACGTGAGTTGCGCAGTGCAGGCGGCCGAGTAATGACTGTCACGGCACTTGCTCCCACCTTTGAAGAGGCGATTGCTCAAGCATATCGCAGTGTTGACAAAATTAAGTTCGAGGGGGCATTTAGTCGTAGCGACATAGCCTCCAGAGCACTTTAGACGATCATATTCTGTGTCGAAATGCATAAATATTTAGCGGAAGAAGTTGATGCAACGTGTCAATGATTCAGAAAATACCGCCTCAGGTAGGGGTACGTACGCAACTCTTTTTTGCGGCCATAATTTGGTTGCTGGGTGCAGGCATGATATTGCGCCTTGCAATGATTTATTTGGTTCAGGTGGGCACACATCATTGGTGGGTTCCACCTCTGGGTTTGTTATTTGGCTTACTTAAGGCCTACTTTTTGATGATTCCCAGTGCCGCAAAAACGATTGAACGCATCAGATCGCAAGGACGCAGCTGGTTACTTAATAGCTATGCACCACGCGTGTATCTACTGGTAGGGGGAATGATTATTATAGGGATCGCCTTACGCTTGCTGGGACCGACAGACATTCTGGGGTATCAGATGTTTCTTGCAGTACTCTATTTGACCATTGGTGTAGGGATGTTCATATCGGATGGAGTATTTTTAGCAGCATTACGCAAGAGTCGCAGAAGGCTCTAGGCGCCCAATTTCCACACGAGTTTTCCAGTGCACGAAATCTCATATTCCTAGGTGCGTAAGCATCGAAGCCGAAGGATCCTGGATTTAGTGAAAGACCCTTCACTCTGTTCAGGGATGATGATGAATTGTCTGTGTGGGGGTGACGATGTAGTCCACTTTTATGTCGTGGTCATCTGCAGGAATCATGTCAAAAAGTGTTTCGTCAAAACTAATTCCTACAAGCAATGGCCTACGACTGCTTGTTGATTGTGATGTTAGAAAACGATCGTAAAAGCCCTTGCCATACCCCAACCTGTTACCCGTGCGGTCAAATGCTACACCTGGCACCAGCATGACGGCAATGTCTTCAAGTTTTGCAATAGGTAGATCTGCCCCTGGCTCGGGGATGTTAAAGCTGCCAGGCAGTAAATCCTCTAATACGGCAAAGTGCATCATCAACCTGCCCTTGCCGGCAACGCGAGGAAAGGCGAGGTGTGGACGCACTCTGCCGCCTTTTTCTAATATGTCAAGAAAGCCATTGGGATTTGCCTCGCCCTGCGATGGGGCATAGGTGGCAAATATAGGGACTTGTGTGTCGTTGTTCGGTGCAAGAATTTTCTCAACCTGAGGAATGTTTAGAATTTGCGTGCCAATTGCAGATGCCGACTTCAAAACGAAATCGGCATCTGAACGTATCACCTGACGTATGTCAATTGCTGCAGAGCGCAGTTGTTGTTTGCTCGCTGCAATATTGTTCATCGCTATTGTTTGATTAGCGGATTATTCGCCGTCTAAATCAGGATCGATTAGCTGATCGCTGTCATCAAAAAGCTCGCCTTCATCGATAAGCATGCTGTCGTCAAAATCTCCGACCAAATTGCCATCCTCGTCAATGAAGAAGCCACCGCCGCCTTCATCTGTGCCAAACATAGCTTCAAATTCTTCTTGAGTAAGTTCATCGCCAAACATCATGCCATCTTCGTCAAGAAAAAGCTCATCGCCAAATTCGTCACCGAATTCCATTTCCCATTCTGCTTCTTGTCGAGCGTGCTCACGTTCATCTGCAAGTTTTTGAACATGTGCTGCGGGAACAGTAATTACGGCAAGTGCGAGAACAAAGACCAGCATAGCGGCTGTTGCTGCTGCGCGTGGATTAATTTTTTCCTTTGCATCGTTTGCAGTTACGGCGGCATTAACACGCCATGTTGCAAAGAGTGCTGTGATGATAAGTGTGATGCTCAAAGGTATGAACATGAGCAGAGTGAGGTGATCGAGCATTGCCCAGAAGTTGGTGAAAAAGTCCCTAAAGCTCATTTCCATGCCCGCGTTCATTCCAAAAGAATTGCCATAGAGCGTAAAGATAAAGAGACCCAGCAGATACACAAAAATAGAATGCCCCAGTGCAATAGCAACTGCCAGTCCATAGCGCGCATAAGAGGGAGAGCGCTCGAGGATGTTTTGCTTATTCAAATGTTCAATTGCACGGAGCATCACGTAACGTATTGTGGCAAGAATAAAGGGTAATACGACTAAGGAAAATTGAATGCCTGCGAGCGTGTAATCAAGCGTTAGTAGCATGCCAAAAGAGGAAGTTTCCATGACCGCTTCACTAAAAGAAGGATCATTAAAGAGCCCCATTATGTGATTTGACAAGACAATGCGTCCAGCATAGACCATGACTGAGGTTGCAATCCAAATTACAAGCCAGCTGATGCTGTGCGGGAATATCCAGCGCAAGCCCTTTCCTGCCTGTGTGAGCAGTTGGACAACTGCATTTTCTTTTGAGTCTTTCGAATCAGCTTGCCAAGCGCTGATGCTTTTTGCAGCATCACTATCTGTGTCGCCGCTGGTGCCGTCATTGGCATCGGCACTGCTTGTATCTATCGCAGCATCATCGTTGTTGGCATCATCTGTGACATCAGCCTTGTCAGAATCAACCTCTGCGTTCTTTGTGTCACTGTTATCGTCAGCATCATCTGTGACATTAATCTTAGCCGCTGCAACGTCTTTCACTTCTTCGTCCAGAGAGGACAACATATCATCAAGTTCTTTGTCCTCGCCCACGTCAGATTTTGCGTCAGTTGCTAAATCTTTATCTTTAGTATCTTTGTCGCTCATAACCTTTAATCACCTCTATATTTCTTGATTCTATCTTAAGTCAGTAACAGCTTTCTGCTACTGCTTGGCTGCAAGTATAGCACGCGTAAGTTCAGCCCATCCGTCACCCTGTGCACCGCGAGTAACATAGGCATTGGGGGTTGCGGTAAGACTTGCTTCCATAGTGGGAGATCGCAACGCATTCTGAACCATAACAATTGCTGCGACCTCTGGACCGCATTCAAGGTCTGCCATACCATCGCCTATCATTATTGCTTGTTTCTTTGTAATCCCGCGACGTGCTAAATCTGCACGTATTGCATGCCCCTTGGTGACACCAGTGGGAGTTAGATGGTAGGCGCGAATGGGTTCATCACTATCAATCAGGCTGTGCGCGCTGGGGGCAATGACACCGTTTTCAATCAGTGTGATGGGCAGTGATATATCTGTAAGCAGTGCGTTGGCTTCAGATGGACAGACTCTGCCGCGCAAGACATTTGTTGCTTGCCTGTTTACGTTCCACGGCCAGTGGAATTCAATTTGCCCAGGAAAGGCATCAAATAGTATGTCCATTGCACCGCTTGTGTTTATCATGTCAAGCGGCGTATTGTCATTAGCTATCAGTTTGCGGGTAGCCACATCCCAACCTGGTGTGTCATAGGCGTTTTCGCGTGTTCCCTGATCTGCATGCCAGTAAGAGCGAACGGCACCAGCTTCTCCAATAAAATCATTCCAGCCAAATAGTCGTGATATTTCTATGAGTTGTGTCACACTACGCCCTGTACAAGGCACAATGCTCAACTCGCTGGCGCGTAAATTTGCTTCGACAATTGCGGTCGCTGTATTGATGCTAGGCTTGTTATTGCCGTCAACCAGTAAGCAGCCACGTTTGCCCAGCACAGTTCCATCAATGTCGGTGTATAGCACTTTTACATTGCGGAGCATGTCCAGCAATTCACTACTGTCTGCGCTGCTGCCTGTAATTGCGCCCTTAAGTTCTGTCTCAAAACATTTCATGCAGTAGCTCCTTTCCTTTCTACTTCGTAACCAATTATAGCGATTCATGTCTGGCTGACGTATCATAGATGGGGTACAAATTCTATGACTTATGATGACGTGGATTGTCTGCGTTAGAATTGTGTCGCGAAATCGCGATGAACTACGAAAGGGTTTTACGATGATTTTTGATCCGCTTTGGATAGCAGTGATGGTCTTTAGTATGGTGCTAGGTGGACTCACTCAATTTTACATTAAAAGTACCTTTAAGAAGTACAGCAAGGTCAGCATGGCGCGTCCTGCAACAGGAGCACAAGTTGCAGAAAATACCTTACGCTATAGCAATATACCGGTTGCAACAGCTCATGGCGCAACCAGTGCTAATGCCTTTGGCAAGCGACCAGTAACTATTGCACAATCAAAGCACGGTAAGCTGTCAGATCACTTTGATCCGCGTTCTAATACCGTTGCATTGTCAGAAGTTGTATACGGTCAAAGTAATATTGCGGCAGCTGCAGTTGCCGCACATGAGGTAGGACATGCAGTGCAAACAGCAAAGGGATATTTGCCCAGTAGGCTGCGTAGCGCCATGGTTCCTGCGGTAAACATTGGTGCAAGCTTTGCATGGATTCTGATCATTGCAGGTTTGGTTATGGCAATGAGTGGTTTAGTGTGGGTGGGAATTGCGTTTTTTGCGCTATCAGTGCTATTCCAGATAGTTACCTTGCCCGTTGAACTTGATGCAAGTAATCGTGCAATGTACATGTTGCGCAGCACAAATACTCTTACTACAGCAGAACTTGCAGGAGCGCGCAAAGTGCTTACAGCAGCAGCACTTACGTATGTTGCAGCAGCACTGGTTTCAGTCGTGCAGTTAATGTATTGGATAGGACTTGCTCGCGACTAAGCGCATATTAGCGTACATATATGGGTAAAAAAACTTCAACAATTGGGCGCTATTTTCGGGCGTCCACAGCAGGTCAGCGCCGCGCAGCATATATCGTTGCCATTTTAAGTATTGCACTACTTTTGGCAGCGATTGCCTTTGTGGTTGTGAGTGATTTGGGACTGATCAGACCTGTTGCGACCAACGCAGCGCAGCAACAGTATCTACGCGCACGTGATGCAGAAACGCAGGGCATTGCTGCCGCACAAACAGCGGGTGCAGAGATTGACACTTTCCCTGCGGTGATCACGGCACGCTTGAGCATTGTTCAGGCGCAGCTTGCAATGGGGCAAAACGCTGCAGCTACACGCCTTGTAGACAGCATCGTTAGGGCAAATCCAGACAATGTGCGGGCACTAATCGTACAAGGAAATGTCCTTGAAGTTGCAGGTGATAATGGACGAGCACTTGATGCGTATCGTAGTGCCTTTGAGTATGCGCCAGCAGGTGAGCCAGAATTGCAGCGCGAAGCTCTGCGCGGCATTGGAAATTGTCTGGTTCAGCTAGGGGACAGCGTGCAGGCTTTTGCAATGCTGTCGCAAGCAGCATTTATCCCACCAGAATCGACAACCTTGCATCTGGCCGCAGCAAAAGTTGCCTTTGATCTTGAAAATTGGCAAGACGCTGCACACCACTACTATTCAGTTCTAATTTTTGATTCAGATAATGAAGTTGCCCTTGAGCAAATCGAAGTGCTTGAGCGCGACCACAGTATCGCATCGCAAGCGGCCCAAGAGCAGCTTGCACAGCGTATGCGTCAAAGCATTCCGGATCAGCCGTAGGAATGTGTAAATGAGCCTAAACATGGACAGTCTCGATAAAAATATTGATAGGGATATTGCTTCCGACGAACCACAAAAACTGATGGTTAAAAAACGTGGTCGCAGCGAAGAAGAGCAAAGACGCTTTATTTTGCCAGGCGATATTCGTCGCAAGCGCATATTTTGGATATTGTGCAGTGCTTTTGTTGCGCTGATGGGTGCAGCGCTGCTTTTGTTTATTTTACTGATGGGGCTCGCACAACCACCAGGATTTGGCGCAGGAACCTTTTCGCCAATTGCAAACTTCCAACATTCAATTCATGGCTCGGCAGACCGCATGCTTGACAGACCGAGTGGGATTGCGGTTTCACCTACTGGTGAGATATATACTGCGGATACGGGTAATTCGCGCGTAGCCGTATTTAGCTTGGATGGATCTTACCTGCGCTCAATTGACGTGTTGATATCTGCACCAGAGGTTGAGGAACATCCTGCTTTGGGTCATCTGGATCCTGATCAAGAAGATTCAGAATATCTAACAGAGCTCGATGATGTTCCGCAGGCATTTGTTGCGCCAACGTCACTTGCTTTTGCCGATGATGGGCGCTGGTTTGCCGTAGACCAGTCATTGCAGGTGCTGCTGTTTTTTGATGCTGATGATCGCCTAATTAGAAGTATTTCTTTTGCAGAAGAGGCGCCTATTGGTGTTGACGTTGCCATGGTTCGTGATGATGACAGTTCCGCAGTCAGCGCGAGTGATTTTGCTGAACAGCTCTTCGTGACGACCAGGTCAGGTATCATTGCAGGAGATCTAGACGGCAACTTCAATTTGACCTATATGAACTGGGGCATGGAAAGTGGACAGCTCGATAATCCTACCGCAGTAGTAGTTTTTGATCCTATGCTTGCAAGCGAAGAAGCGTCTATTTCTACCACTGATACAGCACAGCTGACCATTGTTGCTGATACCCTGAATAATCGCGTTCAAGCCTTTAGAAATTTTCAGACCTATCCAGAACTGGCATGGATGTTTGGTACGCCACTCGTTGGTCTTGAAGCAGCTGACGCTGATGCTCAGGAAGAGGCTCGTTTTGCGGGCAATGCCAGCCTGCCCGTTGATTTGGCACTCTCACCGTTAGGCAGAGTGTTTATTCTGGATGGACTTAGCTCGCAAATTATTGTCGTAAATGCGCAAACGGGTGCTTTTGAATATGCTATCTCTGAGGTGGGAACTACGGACGGAATGTTGTATTTCCCTGCAGGAATTTGCTTCTATCAGGGTGATGTCTATGTTGCTGATAGATTCAATGATCGCCTTTCTGTTTTTGAGGACGCAGGTTCTGTTCCCGCAACGGTTGAGGAAGTTACTATTACGGAATTTAACCGCTGGCTGTTACTGATACCGCCGCTGTTGCTGCTGCTGGTGTGCATAGGTCGATTATTATTTTTGCGCATGCCACGCTATGTGCTAGACGTGCCGTTTCTGGAAAAGTTAGCAAAAGACGAAGATTTGCAATTGTTTGTGGATGGGCACTTTAATCGAATGGTAGTTGCCCCTGGAACAGAGTTGGTCGCAGAAGAGATTCTGCCTTGGTTTGATTGGAAAGTGGTAGCGCCAAAAGAGCACAAATGTGACGACTTGCTGCTAGACAACCCAGATCTTGATGAGTTGGGGGCAGAAGCCGTGGTTATCGCTGCTGCAAGCCGTAGACGCAGCTACTTGCTGACAGCATCACGTCTTACCGAGAAAGCAGCTGTTGCTCAAAAAGTGAAAGCGTTGCGCTTTGATGAGTTTCGTGCAATCGCATATGCGATTCTTGACGAAGAGCGTGCAATCCAGGAAACAAAAGGCAAAAAGGAAGCAGAAAAACAAGCAGCAAAAGAGGAACGAGCTGCTGAAAGGCTGGCAGTAAAAGAGGCACGCCTTGCAGAGAAAGATGCTCTCAAAGAAGCGTCTGAGGAAGAGCCAAAAAAAGGAAAGACTGCCAAGAAGACTGAAGAGCTTAAAGAAGAAACAAAATAAGACGCTTAAGGATTGCCTCGAAATTCACGACAGTCCAGCACTTTTTTAGAGTAAAACTATCATATTTAGCCGCGGTATTGTATTATTGTACGGGTAGGATTGTATGATTTTTATATGACTACGCGATGGATTATTGATGGAGCATGGCTTAAGAAGCAGGCAAAGGACTATGAAGATTAAGCGAATTGGACGATTTGGAACTGCGCTCGTACTTACTGCGTGTGCAACTGTGTTGGTTGCTACACCTGCATTTGCTGCAGACGCCAACGAATTATCGATATCTGGATTGAGCGCAAGTGGTGCCAGCTTGGTTCCTGCACCGCGCATGTTCAGTGAGCCGGCAGATTTTGGCTCTAATGCAGCAGTCGGACCGGGTGGCGAACTGCTCTTTCCGAGTGATGGCAACGAATATGTGTTGCTTGGAGGACCTACACTGGGGGAATTTGAACTACAGGGTCGTGGCCCTCATGGTGGCTACACAACAACATCAGCAAAGTGTAGCGTGTGTCACTCGGCTCATAGTGCGCAGGTGACCGAGCCATCCACGGGACTTGCAAGTGCGACCAGAACAAATAACTGGTTGACGCGTCGAGGTTCAACGGGCTGCGAATACTGTCACCTAACAGGATCTCCTGTTGGTGCTGCAGGCATGAGCTCAAATCTTGTGTATCACGGTGGCGTTACTGGTGGCACTAGTGAGATTACCGACCTTGATTCTGGACATTCCCTTGGATTAAACAGACAAATTCCTACTTCCACTTCTGACGTGGGAACTATTGATATGACCTGTGCAACATGTCATGTTGTGCATGGTGGAAACTTTGCTTCGTGGATGCCTGCCGATTTCTGGACAGGTGGCGTAACAGATCCGATTACTGGAGAAGACTTCGTTGATGCTGGTCAATTTGAGAATAATGAAACAACAGATCAAATAGGCTATAAGCTGCTTCGCAAGGATCCAGGTGGCACAGGAAATGTTCCAGTAAGTATTGACGATCTGCCAGATGAACCAGCAATCGAGAGCTATCAGATTAATCAATATACTCTTGGTGTGTGGTGTGCGAGTTGTCACAATCTACTCGCAGCAGAACCAGAACCTCTTGTGCCGAATGGTGATCCGAGAGAGTTGAACGAATTTATCTTGACTGATGCCACTGATGTTCATGTGGGCGATTTTGCGACTGATCTAGAAGATGAGCCTATTGAGGGAGCACATCCAGTTATCTGGAATGGTGCTTATTCGGGACCAGCTCAGTGCTATACTTGCCATCGTGGTGACCTGAGTGGATCGCATACAGCAGAATGGGATTCTAATGGCATTGTGCCTATTGCCGATGCTGAAAACCCTCAGGTTGCAGAACTTGCAGCATTCCGCGCACTAGGCTATTTCGCACTTGATTCAGGTACTGATGCTGAAATGCGGGCGCAGCAGGCAATTAATCTTGCATGTTCAAGCTGTCACTTTGGTACTGCTGACTATGCACGTGTGGCACCTGATAGCGACTGGCCACATAGATCACCAGACCATGACATAGCTTTATTGGGTCTGGTAGATTCAGATGGCTTGGGTGGCGATCCAGAGCCGACTCGTGATGATTTGGGAGAGCTATTCTGTGCTCGTTGTCACGCAGATAATAGTGACGAAGTGCCAAATGGATTTATCATCTCGCAACACTACATCACACACGGCCAAGTTGACAACAGTGAATCGGGAATATTGGGCTTCTTAAACAGCTTATTGAGTCCAGGATATCAAGATTAAACTTAGGAGCAATAACTGCTGACACTCCTACGTATTAAAGAGCGGGACTGACTCCCGCTCTTTCTTATTTGTACGTGCACACATTGACGACTGTGAGAGGAATTGCAATGTCTTTACCAAAGCGCTACTTGATGACTCCAGGACCAACTCCTGTTCCTGCTGATGTACTGCTGACGATGGCACGCCCTATCATTCATCATCGAACAGCAGAATTCGAGGCAACAGTTGCAGAGGCAGTGCGTGGCCTGCAGTATATCTTTAATACAAAAAACGATGTGCTGATGCTTGCATCAAGTGGTACAGGAGCGATGGAAAGTGCCATTGTTAACTGTTTTTCTGCAGGCGATAAGGTCATTATTGCGCGTAACGGCAAATTTGGTGATCGCGAAAAGAGCATTGCCAAAGCTTATGGACTAGAAGTTATCGATCTGTGCTATGAATGGAATCAAGTGGTCAGCGTAAGTGATGTTGCTGATGCACTGGCAGCTAATCCAGATGCACGTGGTGTCATTGTCACGCAGTCCGAGACTTCGACGGGCGTACTAAATCCTATCAAGGAAATCGCAGCGTGTGTGCGCGATTTGTCAGATACAGTCATGATTGTCGATTCCATTACAGGCATTGGAGCGATGGAGTGTGAGACCGACGACTGGGGACTTGACGTTGTAATGACTGGCTCGCAAAAGGGATTAATGCTGCCACCAGGTCTTGCTGCGGTGTCGGTATCAGAAAAAGCGTGGCGTGCTGCAGAGCGCTCTACGCTGCCGAAGTTTTACTTTGATTGGAAGAAATACCGCAAGTCACTTGAAAAGGATACGACACCTTTTACTCCGGCATTGACACTGATTCAGGGCCTGAGTGAAGCCTTAAAGCTAATGCAGGAAGAAGGGCGCGAGAACATTATTGCGCGTCATAATTTGCTGGCAAAAGCAACACGCGAGGGTGTTGAAGCAATCGGTCTACAGCTGTTTGCACCGCCAGAGGGGCGGGGCAGTGCAGTGACCCCTGTGTGGTCACCGGAAGGAATTCCGGCAGGCAAGATTGTAAAAATTATGAAGGAAGATTACGGTGTCACCATCACGAATGGTCAAGATGATTACAAGGATAGAATTTTCCGCATTGGACATCTAGGCTACTTTGGACCGTTTGACATCATTACGGCACTGACTGCACTGGAAATGGCTTTGACGCGTTTAGGATACAACTTTGAACAGGGTGCAAGTATAAAGGCAGCAGAAAGTGTCTTTTTGAATGCACACTGAGTCTGAACCCCTAGAGCACATTCCCTCGTTTTACCTGAAAGGATTTTGATGAAAACATTAGTAGCAGATAAGGTGCATCAAGCAGGTATTGACTACTTGAAAGATGCAGGTTACGACGTTGAAGTGAAAATTGGATTGTCACCTAAAGAGCTGGTGGCAGAAATTCCTGGATTCAGTGCGCTTGCTGTGCGTAGTGCCGTACAAGTGACGCGCGAAATCATCGAAGCAGGTACAGATCTCAAGGTCATTGGACGTGCGGGTGTTGGCACTGACAACATTGACAAAGAAGCTGCAATGCAGCATGGTGTTCAGGTGGTGAACACTCCTGCAGCAAACGTCGTATCTGCGGCAGAGCAGACTTTTGCACTGCTGCTTGCGTGTGCGCGCAATACAGCACAGGCAAATGCAAGTATGCACGCAGGCAAGTGGGATCGCGCACTGTTTACTGGTATTGAGCTCTATGAAAAGACACTTGGCATTATTGGCTTTGGCAAGATTGGCGCATTGTTGGCTCAGCGCGCTCAGGCTTTCGGCATGACTATTCATGCCTATGATCCCTATGCAGATCCTGACTTTGTAACTCGCAACGGTGCAATACTGCTGCCATCTTTTGAGGAGCTACTGCGTACCTCTGATGTTATTTCCGTACACTTACCAAAGACACCTGAAACAGCAGGCATGATTGGTGAAGAGCAAATTGCAATAATGAAGGACAACGTCATTGTGCTCAATGTTGCGCGCGGAGGCATCTATGATGATGTGGCTCTGCGCAAGGGACTAGATAGTGGCAAAATCTGGGCAGCAGGAATTGATGTCTACGATCCAGAGCCGCCAGTGGACTATCCGTTGGTAGGTTGCGATCGAGCGGTACTTGCTCCACATCTGGGTGCTTCGACGAAGGAAGCACAGGTGCGCGCTGGCGTTCAGGTTGCTCAGGCGATAGTAGACGCGCTCAATAATCTGCGCTAGACTTAATAGTTCGCATTAGTGCGCGATTAGCTCAGTTGGGAGAGCACTTGCCCGACACGCAAGGGGTCACTGGTTCAAGTCCAGTATCGCGCACCATTCTGTTGAAATGACCCACTAATCTTGGACAAACTCCGAGGCTGATGGGTTTTCAAATTTTTATCCCATTGGGGGCTAATTCTATTAAATTTTTGAAAAAAGTTTTACCGCATCCTACCTGCGGAAATGTTCAAATTTAATCACAGCTTAACCCAATCTTAATCCACCTTTAAGCACCTCCTGCTAGGCTTTTTGTTGGCATGATATGAGCATTGCCCTCACTGACATTCTGGCGGACGTGGGGGCTGCTCGCCACAGTCAATACAAGCTATTTGTATGCTTTGCGCGAGGAGGAACAAGGTGAAACAGAACAGGAAGTTAATTGCATCGATGGGTGCTGGGTTGATTGGAGCACTGTGCGCAGGACTTTTTCTGTTTAGCTATGCGCAATCTGCGAGCAATGCTCGTGCAGAAGCTATTGAGCAATTTGATGGCGAATTGCAGCAAGTGTTGGTCGCCCGCGAGCAAATTGATGTGGGTACGGTACTGACGAGCCACTTGTTTGAACAGCAGCTGTGGCCGCAGATATATTTGCCAGAAGGAGCTATAGCAGCACAGGATTATGAGCGCATTGAAGGCCACAGAACAAGTGCAGTCATATTGGCAGGGGAAGTGGCGACAAAAGCGCGCATATTTGACCAGGCTCTCCCATTGGATCGTCTTGCTGAAGGAATGACTGCAGTTACCCTGTCAACAGACAATGTTCATGCATTAGGCGGAGAATTAGTACGTGGCATGCATTTAAGCCTAATGGCAGCGGTACCCAACGGTCGTGTAGAGGAATTAGCGCACAGTATTGAGGTGTTGTCCGCAAACACATCTGCAGTGCAGATGGGAAGAGAAAATGCTGCTGCCAGCGATGATGTGAGTGATGGACGGACAACACTGATTGGTGGCAGTGCAAGCAGTGGTACCAATAGAATGCAAAGTGGCAATGAGTCTATTACTTGGGTCACACTCGCTATCCCAGATGCGCAAGTCGAGCAAGTTCTAACAGCGGCGCGTGCAGGTGCAATCCATTTGGTTTTGCCAGCAGCTGCATTCACAGCAGATGATACGGAATTGGATGAGTAAGATTATGTTGGACGTGCTGACAGTTGTAAGTTCGGACAAACATTTTCCTCTTGAGGTTGCGGGACTTATGACCAATGGCGCAGTGCGCTTAGTGCATACTTTTCGCAGTGGCGCTGAATGTTTTCGCGCGCTTGCACTTGATGATCCAACAACGCAGCGAATAGTAATTATTGACAAGCTAATTTCTGATATTTCACCTTTGAACTTGTGTGATGCCATTCGCCTGTCACACCCTAATCTGGGAATTATTGTGGTGACTGAGGTCAATGACGTTGACTATGTTCAACGGGCAATGCTTGCGGGTGCTAGGGCGACCATTTCACGTCAAGCATCTGTGACAGAACTTGAACTTCTGCTTGAGCGCTTGACTGAATCGGCCAGTGCTGTTAGCGCTGGAAATGGGGCGGTACAGATATCGCCTTCTAGTGACAAGGATGTACATAGGGCAGTAGTTGTTCCTTTGATCGGTGCGCGCGGTGGTGCAGGCAGATCAACGATTAGCTGCGCACTTGCTTACCTGGCTGCTCAGATGAATATTAATACGGCTGTACTTGACCTTGATTTGCAATTTGGTGATTTGGGATTTTTATTTGGCTCTACAGGAAAACAGCGTATACATGAAACTTTTGCAGACGAGAGCTGTGATCTTTCTGAACTTTTCGAAGCGCTAACTGTAAGCAATGGGGCAGAGCAGAATGCTCATCGTAGATTTGGCAGGCAGCTCGCATCAAATCTGTCGTTATATGCTCCTCGTGCAATTCCTGAAAAAGCTGAGGCTCTAGCGCAGGTCTTACCTGCAGCATTAGAGCGTCTGCGTCATGATTATGAATTGATTGTTGTGAATACAGGTGCCTACTGGACGCTATTTCATGGGGAATTGCTCGAACACAGTGATATTGCTATCTGTGTTTTTGATCAATCTGTGGTAGGAGTGCGAGCAACTGCCAAATTGAAGGACTTGTGCCGCAGGCTAGGCATACCAGTTTCACGACTGCTGTTTGTGATGAACCGTATGCAACAATCGGGACTTCGCGCGCAAGAGGTTGCAGAAGTTTTACTGGTCGATAAAGTGATGTGCATACACGATTCGGGACGTGAACTTGCGGTAAGTCTTGATAGTGGCCAGATAGATAAGGCCTTTCAGAACAGCACTTTGACAGCAGAGATTATGGGCATCTTGGATGAACTTGCAGTGCGCAGTGATTTAGTCTTGCATGATACGGCTGCAGTTCGTCATGCGATGCGTCGTGAGGGCGGAACACGACTTTTATCAGCGAAAAGAACAATTGCATCTGGCGAAACTGGCAATAGAAGGCTGACCAGAAAAGAGAAAGGGCAAAGGGGGTTGTTGCGTCGTGCGCCAGAATATCGAACAGCTTAAGTCCGAACTGTATCAAATTTTCAGTCCTGAGCGCATTGCTGCGCTGCTAAAAGCAGATAGCGACATGGCACGAAAAGAAGTTGAAGAAGTTTTACGCAGGCTTGCGCAGACAGGATCTGTACGATTTAAGTCACGAGAACAGCGTGATAGATTAGTCGCACTTACGGCAAGTGAAGTGCTGGGATTGGGCGTCATTGATTCACTCCTTGCAGATCCCAGTGTCACAGAAATCATGGTAAATGGTGAGGACAGGATATTCTTTGAGCGCGAGGGCAAGATAATCTTAAGTCCCGATAGTTATGGCAGTGAAGAGCAGTTGCGTACTGCAATTGACCGAATAATATCGCCTATCGGACGACGCATTGACGAACAAAATCCTATGGTCAATGGGCGTCTTGCTGCAGGGCATCGTGTTAACGCGATAATACCACCGGTGTCTCTAAGTGGGCCTTTGTTGACAATTCGCAAGTTTAGCGATTTTACCTTTTCACTAAATGAGCTAGCGACGATGAATAGTGTTGATGCACGGCTGGCGACTCTGCTTAGTTGGGCCGTTGCAAGTGGACAGAATATTGCTGTCAGTGGGGGAACGGGCAGTGGCAAGACAACATTACTTAATGCCCTGTCTTTAGAAATTCCTGCAGATGAACGCATTATCACTATTGAGGATTCTGCGGAATTGAAATTTTCTGCACATCCGCATGTACTGCGCTTAGAAGCACGTCCGCCAAATCTTGAAGGGCAGGGTGAGATATCCATGCGCGACTTGGTAATTAATAGCTTGCGTATGCGTCCTGATCGCATTGTTGTGGGCGAGGTACGTGGCGCTGAAGCACTCGAAATGCTGCAAGCAATGAATACGGGACATGATGGTTCACTGACGACGCTTCATGCGAATACTCCACATGAGGTTATTACAAGGCTCATTACTATGGTTGGCTATGGAACAAATCAATCGCAGACACAAATCGAGGCGCAAATTGCTGCTGCTCTTGATCTTATAGTGCATGTACAACGCTGTTCTGATGGCAAACGCCGAATAATTGAAGTGGTAGAGCTGTGCACAGATGATGGCCAGTCGAATGGTGATGACAGCAAAGTGGCAGATTCTGTTCATGCTGACAACGTGCACGATATTGCTACAAGGCGTAAGCAAGGATATTACTTGCGCCCAATCTACTGTTTTGAACAGACAGGAATGGGTGATGATGGTGCAGTATTGGGACAGTCAAGATTCCTTGCAGTGCCAACTTTTGTTGATTCGCTGCTTGTTCAAAATGTAACAGACTCTAATGAACTTGCACTGTGGCGAGAGGAGATTGCACATGCTTAATCTTGAGCTTGGAGTGCTGAATGGAGTACTGGCACAGTTCTTTTGGATTACCGTTGCTGCATGTGCGGTGGGTTGCACTTGGTACGCGGTTAGTACCCTCGCGTCAATGCTTTTTGATGTAGCACAAGCACAGCGCGATGAGCAGCAATTGCGCCTGCGCCTGCAAGGCAAAATAGCTTCAGAGGCAATGCTTGCTAATAGTGAAACAGGCAGCAGAGAAGGTGTAACTTTATCCCTGTGGAAGCGTCCCCTGTGGGGGAGTAAGACAAGTGGACCATGCCGAACATTGTGCGAGCATAGTGTTGCAGGCAGACGATTCTTGCGATTGTTGGAACAAGCAGGCTTTGTAGAGCATATCGAGGCTGTTTTGCAATGGTGGCTTGCTGTTCTGCTGTTGTTCATGATACTGGGTGTTGCCCTAGGCTCACCTTTGTTATCCATTGCTATGGCTGTGCTTATGGTGATAGGTAGCTTGGTTTATGTGCAGGCTTGTGCAGATGGGCGACGCCAGGCACTACGTGCAGCAATTCCTGACATGTTGGATGAACTAGCACAATCCTTGCGTGCTGGCAGATCGTTTTCACAGGCATTACGTTTTGTTCTTGATGGGCAAAGTGAAGATAGTCCGACAATTGATGTGCTGCGACGCCTTGATGCAGATGCAAGCTTAGGGCGCAATTATTCAAAAAGTTTACATGATATGGCAGGTGCAACAGAACTCCGCGAACTTAAATCAGTGGCAGCGGTCATAGATATTACTGCCCAAATTGGAGGAAGTGCCCCTGCGTTACTTGAAGAGCTGGCGACCTCCATTCGGCAGGATTTGATGCTGAACAAGAAGCTAAAGGTTCAAACGGCACAGGGAAGAAGCTCTGTGCGTTTAGTGGGCAGCATTCCCTTTATCTTGATTGGGCTACTCTCACTGATGATGCCAGGATATTTGGGTTTGTGGCTAAGCACTGCGGGAGGACAAATGCTGTTTGTTCTGGCGATAGGATTGGTAGTTGTTGGATTCTTATGGGTTCGCTCGGTGGTAAATATCCATGTTTAGTCTGACGAATCTAGAGATCCAAGGTCTTATTTTGGGTCTTATATGCGTAAGTGCTGTAGCTGTGCTTGTCAGCATGATGGCATACTGTCTGTTTCAATTTGACGAAAGTCATACGCGCAAACAGCGCAAGAGCTTGCATGACCTTAAGGGAATAGGAAGCATTGACAGTAATGGTGCTGTGCTTACCGTACACAAAGTCAAGCAGGACAGAGGCGTGAGTGTTGCAGGTTTTTCTGATGCAATAAATAGCTTGAATCAGGCAATAAATGTAGCGGTTGAGCTTCCTGTAGTCCGCGTATTTGCGAAACCTATTGTATCGAAGATAGAGCAGCGACAGGCACAGGCTTTGCGCGATAGTTGTGTAAACGACTTGCCCGAGATGATTGATATTTTGCTGCTTGCTTTGGGTGCAGGATTGTCTGTTGACCAGGCTTTTGACTGGTATTTATCGCGCTATGATACGCCACTTGCAGACGAGTTTCGTCGCGCAGAGCAGGTGTATCAGGCAGGAATGCTTTCGCGCATGAAGGCCTTTGAACAGCTTGCAGACTCACTACAGGAAGAGGCGGTACTGCGATTTGTGAATGCTTTACGTCAGGCATTTTCTCTGGGCTCACCACTGGGAACTGTGCTGGGAACCTTTTCTCGGGATGTGCGCGAATATCGTATTGCACGCCTCGAAGAGCGCATTGCAAAGACTCCCGTGAAAATTCTGGCTCCGCTAGGCTTATGCATCGTACCAGCAGTATTAATCTTGCTGATGGGACCAATCATGGCACAAGTTCTAACCGGAATGGGCAATTTCTGATGAAGCCGAGTGTTGTTCTTGAAGCCTTACGTATAGGTGCTGCACGTTGCTTTCAGAAACAATGTTCATTCATCAGAAGCATCAAAGCTGGTTAGGTAGTCATAACAATAAGATGAGAGGAAAGCTTTATGAGAGATATGGTTTTGAGTTGCATGGCAAGAGGCTTGAGTTATGTGCGCAAGGACTGCGGACAAGGGGTTTCAGAGTACGTCATTATTCTAGCGGTCATTGTGATTGCTTGCATCATTCTAGCGATTGCGTTTCATGAGCAACTGGTAAATGTGTGGGAAAGCATAACCAGTCAATTGGGCGGCATTGCGTGATGCGCAATGAAAGTGGGCAGGCGAATGCAGAGTATGTTATTGCGCTGCTTGTGAGCCTTGCTGTGGTGCTGGCTGGGGCAGCCTTGCTCAGCTATTTTAGTGCAGCAGAGTCCAATGCAGATACGCACAGTTCGCGAACGTACCTACATGCACCTTATTCATTGCCACCTGCAGGAACGGGGGTTAGTGGTCAATGGCTAAAGGATCTAATCATGCACTAGTTTCGTTTAAAGTACGGCGCGAAAACGGACAGACCTGTATAAAGTTATGGCAAGACGCTAAAGGGCAGATTCTTGCAAAGCTGCGACAAAATGAAAAAGGACAAGCTCTTGCAGAGTTGCCCTGGGTCATCCTAATCATGTGCGTGCTTATCCTAATGATGATACAGCCTGCTATCTATTTATACACACAGATGACATTGGGACAGGTCGCGGTAGGAATTGGTCGAATTGTGGCGACAAAAGACGAAGAAACAGGTCATGGACAGGACGGATTATTGCACAGTTATGCAGCAGATAGATTAGCGGGTCTGCCGAGGGGCGATGCTTTTTGGATTCCCGGAACATTGCAGGTTGAGGTTAGTGGCAATTCGCGCTCAGAAGTCATAGAAGTAAGTGTTTCGCTAAAGCAAGAACCATTGCCATTGATGGGATTTTTAGTAGGAGCAAGCATAAATCAGAATGTTGAAGTCACTGGTCATGCTGTCGTGCGTGGCACACAACAAGGGGTTGAAGGGACACCACAGAATGCTCCCCAACAGTTCGGGTTTGTTCCTAATAGGTAAGGACAGATAAGGATGGTGCAGTAATCATGAGGCTTTCATGGTTCAAAAATGAAGAAGGTTCAACATCATTAACGATGGTGCTAGGTATTATGCTCAGTGTGGTGTTACTAGCATCCAGCGTGCAGTGGTACTGGACAAACTCGACCTCTTCAGATATTCAAGTTGTGGCAGACATTGGGGCTTTGGCAGCAGCTGATGTAACAGCGCAGTCTGTCATGCTAATTCAAGCTCTCGATGCTATGTTACTTACGGCAAATTTATTTGGATTAGTGCTTCATGCAATAACGATTGTGGCAGGCTTGCTAACGGTGCTTTCGGCACCTGTTGGAGGTGTGGCCGCGACGCCTTTTCTTGAACGGATAGTTGACTTCAATTATCGATACTGCAAAAAGCGGCGTGAATTTGCACAACATGCCTATCAGTTGGCATCTGTGGTTAGCGAGGCAACTCCTTATTTGGCAATGGCGACCAGCTATTATTCGGCAACGGAAAATTCGCGACTGTTGGGGGACTTTAATGGTACAGCCTATACAGCGATAGCAGTACCCTTTCCTTTGCGCGGAAAAGTTGAATTGACAAATTCTTCTGGTGATGCAGACCAGTTACTACAAGAAGTGACAAGGGCAGGCAAAGAAAATACCGAGTCTGCCCATGAAATCAAGCGATTAGAGGGCGATGTCGAGGCGGCCGTTGATGAATGTTTCCGACTAAATGTCTTTTTGCTGCCAGGAACTAGTAGGGCTCATTGGAATCCTTTGTCTGCTATTGACGATTTTGCTCGCGGGTGGGGAGAATTACAGGCGCAGTCAATACCAGTGATTGATGGTCCTGTGCCGATTGATAACACACAGATTAACCGTGACCGCCTGCAAGAGCGCTATCTGCAGGACTATCGTCGCATAGGACAGTCCGTGGATGAACAAGTCCATGTGATTTTAGATAGAGCGGCCGCGACAGAGGCTGCCGATGTTGCAGATATTAGCATGAGTGACTTGCTTGGTAGCGAACGCGGACAACGCATCTACGTGCTAGAACGTGCTGATGGTGATCGTAGAGCATATCACAGCAATCCGAATTGCTTTGGGCTTGCAGGCTCAACAGCAGAATTGCGCACGCGCACCTTAAGTTATGTCGCTGGTGATGTTGACCATCCACCCTGCGTATTGTGCGAACCTCCGCATTGGCGCGCCTTGCAAGTATGGGAACAACAATTGGCAGAGTACGTCCAATCTTGGAACTTTGAGGCAGCAGCACTGCGTTGGTGGTATCAGGCGACAGAATCAATTGAGCTTGAACAAGATCAGGTTCGTGAAAGAACGCAGGATGCATTTGATTTATTGCTTGAAGAGTCGAAATCATTTTTGATAGGCAATCGCTTAAGTTACACACCTGCTGGTGCGCGGGGCTACATTTGTGTTGTTGTGTCATCAGGGCAGCGTGAACTGCCAGCATTTACACTGCCAGTTTTGACCGCTTCCGAGGATGTTGTTTTAGGTAGGCAGATGGCAATGGCAGGTGCACGCCTCATGCCATCAGGTGGCGAGTCAACGATTCCCAGCTTGTTGTCACAGTCTGCTGATATGGCAGATAGTGCAGGAGTAGAGGGCTTTGCAGGCGTGACACATGAACTTTTAGGTGGTGAGGATGATAGCTTTGCAGGATCGGTTATTGGATTTGCCTTAAGCATCTGGGGCAGTTGCCTACAGATGCATGCAGATGGCAGTGCACAAATTGAGCGCTTAATGCTGGGATTGCCTTTTGGCTTGGACAGCATTGCAACGAGCAGCCTACGATCATTCTTTGATACAGCTCAGATAAGTGCTCCAGATTTGCGTAGACCTATGCCAACACTAGTCAGTACTTCAGATGTTGGAGATATCAATGCGTCAGGATTTGAAGGCAGCTTTGTCCAATCGGTTGCTACAGCAAAAGAGGGGCTTGAGCAAAGTGGAGGTGCTTCAATTGCAGGTATGCGCGAAGCTATAAGTGGCATGATTAATGAACTTGATGCAGATGTTGGTAGTCGCATTGAAGAGCTGATGCAAGTTCGCGTATTGGGAGTCAGTATTCCACTACCCTTTAGTCAGACAGTGCAAAATATGGCAAGCACTGCTTTCGAGTCTGTTCGAGGCAGAGAGCAAGAACTCTTCGTCGCGCTGGGATTTCGATGATGTTGCCTTGTTTGAAGCGGCTTCGCTGCGAGTGCGGACAGATGACGGCAGAATTGGTCATGCTGATCCCCTGTGTGTTGCTAGTGTTAGCAATCATAGTGAATGTGGGCATGTTTTTTGCAGAGGCAGCACGCTTTGATCGTTCCGTAAATGAAGTTGCGCGCGCATTGGTGACATCGAGTGAAGATCCGGTAGCGATAGCAGGTCAGGTGCTTGATGAGGCTATGGGATATGACAAAGGATCAAAAGGTCCTTATAGGATTCAGGTACATGTTGAGAGCAGCGGTGAACTATTTCTGCAAAAGAGAACACTGCACTTTACATTTGAATACGAGTTGTTTGCGACACGCATTTTTGCAAGTGCAGCTGCAAGCTCACCAGAGTTTCTGACGCGCGAAAAAAGTTTGAACATTTTTTGGAGCACAGGACTATAAATGAGCAGAACACATAAAACATGCATGAAGGTCAAGACGGTCACCAGTTATTACGGACGCATGAAAGGTCTTTTAGGCACCAGACAACATCAGCTTAATTTCGATGTGCTGCATCTAATTCCGTGTAAGGGAGTACACACCTTTGGCATGCAGTATGCGCTTGACCTCGCATTCTTAAACAGGCAGGGACAAGTAATTGCGTTGTACAGGAATGTAGTTCCGAATCGTGTCTGCCAAAGTCCGCCCAAAACGCATAGCGTGCTTGAACGACCTGCAAGCAAAAACGCATGGTTGCTTGTAGGTGACCATATTGAAAATATAACCGCGAAATTAGGAGAAGAACATGAACCTAATGAAGACATGTCCCATCTGCCACGCAAAAGCAATAACGGGTGCGAGAACCTGCTATGAGTGTTACTATCGCTTTTCTGATCGGTCGACGCGCAATGTTCAGCTGCCTGTTAAGAGCTTGAATACCTCATAGCCGTTGGGGTCAAGTAAAAGACCTGTGCGCATTGCTTCTTCTTCGCTGTAGACCCTGGCACCATTTTCTTTGATGCCGTCACCCCAGATTAAGAAGGGCACGGGATCATCCTCGTGTGTTCTGCTTGATATGGGGGTGAAATGGTCAGGCATGGCAAGAATGCGAAATCCTGGACTATCTTCTGTTGACTCAAGTTGCTTGGCATAGGCAAAAAGTCTGCTCATGATCTTGTGGTCAATAAGCTCAACAGCTTTGAGCTTCTTTTCGATGTCGCCTTGATGACCCATCTCATCGGGAGCTTCGACGTGAATGATGACCAGATCAGCAGTGTCATTCTTGATTGCATCAATAGCGCCGTCAGCCTGTGCACCAAAATCATTATCTAGGCCATCGGTCACGCCATCAATTTCTAAAAAGTTGATGCCAAAAAGATCTGCCATACCGCGCAAAAGGTCAACGCTGCTGGTCATGGATGCTCGTAAGCCATATGCTTCTTTGAAGGATTGCAGATTTTGCGAGGCAGTGCCTGGCCAGAAAGGCCAGATATCGGTAATGGGCAACTCTCCCGCTTCAACCAAGCGCGCATTCGTGGGGTCATCCTTCAAGATCTCATGAGCATGTGCCATCATTTCGAGTAGTGGACGTGCATCTTCGCCTTGACCATTTGGCAATTCATCAAGGCCAATGGGCATATCACTAATGTCGTGTGGGGGAGTATAGTTCAAGTTCATTACCTCTGGATATCCCTTGGCGACCAAGATATGGCGATAGGCTTTGCCAGGATAAAAGGTGAAAGTGTCGTCATTAAGGTGTTCGGCAAGGCGCGTGACAATTGCAGTGGAATCTGCAGTAGAGATATTGCCGCCTGCATAGCTAGCCATGTTGCCATCTAGAATAGTTAGCGTGTTGATGCGCATGGCAATCTCGTCAGGAGCAAGTTCAATGCCCTGTCCTGCAGCTTCAATAGCACCGCGCCCAATGAAGTTTGCAACAGGGTCATAACCTAGAATTGAAGTACATGCTGCATTGGAGGATACTTCCATGCCTTCTGGAACAGTGCGAGCAAGACCTACCATTCCTTGTTGTGCCATCATATCCAGAATGGGCGTTGTTGCAGCCTCAATAATAGTCTTGTTGTTAAGCTGTCCAATTTTGTAGTCAGCTGCTCCGTCGAGTATTACAATTGCGTATTTCATGAATCCTGCCTTTGTCTGTCTTTTATGCCATCAGTATGTGTGCCGTCAAATTTAAGCGGAGCTAATAGTATAACGAACTCGCCCCGCAGTGTGCTGACTAGATTATTGTTTTGCCTGTGAGTGAGCTCTGCAGACAGCTCTTCTAGATTGCCGCGCAAAACTTCTTCATAATGTTTTGTCAGTTCGCGTGCGATGACTGCCTGTCTATTGGGGTAGAGCTGTGCGAGGTGCTGTGTTGCTGTCACAATGCGGTGAGGAGATTCGAAAAAAATCAGAGTGGCGTTTAGCATATCTAGCGACTGTAGCAAGGTTTCGCACTTGCCTTTTTTGCGGGGCAGAAAGCTGCCAAAGTAGTAGGCATGAGCAGGCAGTCCACTAATTGAAAGCGCTGCCACAGCTGCGCTTGCACCAGGAACTACCGTAACGGGGATATTGTCTGCACGTGCTGCGGCGACTAGTGGCATTCCAGGATCAGAGATTGTAGGAGTTCCTGCATCACTTATCAGTGCAATGTCTGCGCCAGTTTTTAGGTGCGTACAAATCTCAGGAATTTTACGTGAGCTTGTTCTGTCATCGAAGCGTTTGAGTGGCGTATCGATTCCAAAGTGATTAAACAGCCGTCTGGAAACACGCGTATCTTCTGAATAGACTGCCGATACTTGCTGCAAAACTTCAATTGCACGCAAGGTCATATCTCCCAAGTTGCCAATGGGGGTGGCAACGACGTAGAGCGTTCCAGGTGATGTATCACCAGTCATAGGTATGTATTCGGCTGGTCAGTTAATCGTACGCAGGCGGTAGTTTTGTGAGCCGAGCCCTAGTTGTTGCGAATAGCGCATTGCCAAAGAAACATCAACGTCATTGATTGCCTGAAACTTTTCATCACCGCACTTGAGGTCTTCACCAACAGAGTCTTTTGCGCCCTGTGCTTGTTCGACCAAGTCAACGGCTGCTTGATCAATTGCAACTGGGTCGCAGCTAACAAGTATGCCAATATCGCCAACGATGGGGGCATCGGAATAGGTGCAGCAATCACAGTCTGGCGTGATATTGGTTAAAAAGTTCAAGTAGATGACCTTGTTTTGTTCTTTTGCACTAAAGTGCGCAAGCGCACCTGCTGCATGTTCAACAGTTCGCTCTAAGAAATCCTGAGGAGAGGTGTCCCAGTTAATAGCAATCGCACCATGGGCACAAGCTGTCAGACATTCGCCACAGCCATTGCATACATCATGATTGATGTGAGCGTAGCGTGTTCCTGACTGACCCTGTGCCATAGTGATGCACTTTGGTTGACACCAGTCAATGCAGCGAGCACAGGCTGTACAATTATCGGGAACAACGCTTGGCTTGATGCCAGAATGCATGCGCTGCTTTGCGCTACGCGAACCCAACCCCATACCGATATTCTTGATCGCACCGCCAAAGCCTGCTAGACTGTGTCCCTTGACGTGACTAATGACAATCATGACATCGGCATCTATGGTGGCACTTGCAACGCGCACCGATTCGAAATGTTTTCCACCAGCGACGGGCACGACAACAGAATCGCGACTAATCAGACCGTCTGCAATAATGATGGGCGCACCTACGGTTGAATAGCCAAATCCATTTGCGATAGCACAATTTATGTGATCAATGGCGTTTTGACGCTGCCCTGCATAAAGCGTGTTTGTGTCAGTGAGGAATGGTTTTCCACCCAACTCTTTAACACGATTTACTACATTACGTGCATGGACTGGACTGACAAAGCCAGTGTTGCCTTCTTCGCCAAAATGAATTTTAACAGCGACCTTGTCGTCTGCCTGAATCACGTCGTCAATGCCGGCGCGAGTAAGTGCCAAATTGATGCGCTCAAACAATGATCGCTTGCGCTGAGTACGCAAGGGAATAAAGAACACGTCACTTCCTGTTTGCGAGACAAGGCGCATTTGCGCTTCTGATTGTTGGGGAGGAGCCTCTTTGATTGGCTGGAAGTATTGAGCTTGCTGCACAGCGGGTGTTGGCATCGGCATTGGCACTACTGGTTCAGGAGCCGGCGTCGCAACTGGCGTAGGCGGTACTGTGGTTTCCTGATTCAGAGGTTTACCAGTCTGTGAGCAGAATCGTGCTACAGGTGCTGGTTTTGCAGGTGCAGATGTTGTTGGTTCAGGGCTTACTGATATAGGTGCAGCAACAGGTGCCTGTTCTGGTGTAGGTATTGTAGATGCAGCAGGCTCGGTGACAGGTGTTGCAGCCTTCTGGGCAGGTTGAACCGTGAAAGGTGCTGTAAGGTCGTGTTCGGGAACTTGTGGCTGTGGTGCAGAAGGTGCTGGCGTAGGGATGGGCAAATCAAAGAGCGATGGAGGATCATCCTGCTGCTCTGATTTGACAGCTGGGGGTGTTGCAGCAAGCTTAGGGGTCGGTGATGCTGCTGAAGCTGCTGGTGTTTTTGGAGCTGCACTTGCTGCCTGCATGGGTGTGGCAGGTACGCGCTTTTCAGCAGGCGCGCTTGTAGATGTAGTGGCACGCTCTGCTTCATATTCAGGGGTCATCGTAGAAAGTGGACGCACTCTCTCACCATCAATTACGAGCTTTGCAACATCAAGACTAATGGGGATTGAGCGATATGACGCAAACATTGCAATATTGATGAGTGCGCTTTTTAGTCCAACCTCGCTGTCAAAGCGGTTGACCAAAAAATCAATAACATCTTGTGGCACATTGAAGCCTTCACGCGCTGCTTTGTCGCGCAGTATGAGTTCGCGGTCTTCGGGCGTGTTTATGGACATATCAGATCTCCTGTGTTTCGCGTCCGCTACTTTTTGCGAGCCTTCATGAACAGCACCATGACTATCGCAATGATAGCTGTAAGCAAGAGTGCTCCTGCGACAACCATGATGCCACCAGCAACGCCATCTGCGTTTTCACGAGCAGTGACTTCTGGCGGGATATATTCGATGTCAAATGACAAGCGCTGCCCCGCTTCAATGTCAATGAAAGAATAGGCATAGGCAATGTCGCCTGTGGGACTCGTTGCCATGTATTCAGCTCCAGGGCTTTGAACAACGCTGCCTGCGGGAATAAAAGCGGCCAGACGCATTACGCCGACGTCGTCGAGTGGCGTGTATTCAATTTGGATTGAATGGTTGCCATTCGGAAGTGACCGCACAGGAAAGCCTTCGAGGTAAAATTCGATTTGAACGGTGTGAGAATTCTGCACTACTGCAGTATAGATATCCATTCCGTCTGCAGTTCGAGGCTCAAGAGCTCCTGGAAAGGGTACAGATTCTGGATTGACTCCACCTTCTGGCACTTCGCCAAACCAGTAGACATCGACACCTTCCGGCACAGCAATTTGTACTGTTGCAGGCAATTCGACATCTGGATACAGGATGCCCATCACAGCTCCCGTATATCCGTCAGGAACACGAAATTGCTTATATTGCAAAAAGGAGAAGGGAGCGATATCTTGTGAAGCCTGTGCAGCAGATGGCAGAACTAGCCCAAATCCCATGCTTAGACACAGTGCAAAAATCACGCAGCACAGGATGAGCGCTTTGAATTGCCGCTGACCTCTGCTGTGCGAATTGCGTAGCTGCAGCGAATTACTCGTCATCGCTACTTTCTTCCCTGTCTTCTGTGCTGTCATCAACATCATCAGTGCCTTCATCGTTGTTTTCGCCGTAATAAGTATCGTAATCTGTGTCATCGTATGACTCTGCTTGGTTACGCCTGTGCCTGACAAGCAACATGAGTCCTGCCGCCAAAAACAGGGTTCCTATCACTGTGACCGCTACGACAACGATGCCCATCTCAAGGTCAGCGGTACCGTGACGTGCCGCAGCCGCTGAGGGCTGGTATTCAATAGTGATTTCGTAGGCTCTGCCACCGGCAACATTGCTGAAGGTGCGTGCATAAATATATTCATGCAGGTGAGGGGATAGACCTAAGTTTTCAAGCAGCGGAGCGTCCAGTACGGTACTGCCATCAGGGATATATGTCGCCAAACGCAACGTTCGTGCATTATGCAGAGGGGTGTATTCTAGGTGTATTGAATGATTTCCATTACGCATAAGTTCAGTGGCAGTGTAGCCCAGTAGGAATTCAATCTGCATGACGGGCACTGTAGTGACAGCAGTGTAGATGTCAAAGTCACCCTCTGTGCGCATTTCAAATGGCTCAGGAAAGGCAGGATCGTTCTCTCTATCGCCGCCATGTATTTCACCAAACCACAGAAGCTCAACTCCTGCAGGAACGGCAACCTCAAAGCGTGCGGGAAGTTGTTCTTCTGATATGTCCATGCCGCCACTGACTAATCCAGCATAGCCATCTGGAGTGCGATATACCTTGTACAGCACGAAGTCCAGAGGCATTATCTGATCTGTGGCAGGTTCGACTACAGGTGCGACAAGCCGTTCTTCTTCAGGTTCGTCTGCTGTATTGCTTGGATCAGTTTCATCTGCTCCAGCAACCGCAGCAGTCAGCAATGCGGGAATCGGCATAGTGGTGCTGTCTGCAAGTAGTCCCAGCGTGGGAGCAAGAACCATTAAAAGTAGTGATAGCGCAAGAACATATGTGGTCAGACTCAGGATTTTTGCCCTGAGTCTGTGTGTGACCTTATGTGTTGATGTTGCCATTAGTTGCCCCAAGCTCCACCACTTTTAGAAGCTTCAGAGCGATCATCATCAACATCTTCGCTTGTATCGTTGTCGCTGTCGTCATCTTCTTGGACGCTCTCGTCTTCACTCCAGTCATCATCGTAGTGGGCTGATTTATTTCTTGTCTTGATAAACAGCCAGAAGGTTAGGGCAGCACCGCCAAACAATAGGGCAGCGAGAACGATAACTACCCAGCCGTCGAGATTTGTTATGGCGTTTCCACCTGCAGTAATGGTGTAGGTAATTTCTGTGGAATACAACTCGCCTGCTTGAGCGTTTTCGATAATGCGAGCAAAGGCAGGTTCATTACCAGGTCCCATACCGAGGAACTGAACATCGCGTGCAAGTACCGCGCCACCTGCTGGTAGTGCAACAGCTAAGCGCAGCTCTTCAAGATCCTGCAAGGGAGTGTACTCTACGTGGATTGAGGGTCCGTCTGGTCCTTGGCTAAATGGGCTATCGTTCAGCCTATATTCAATTTGGACTCGATGATACTGCGTCATAGTTGCAGTGTAGATGTCAAAGTCACCCTCTGTGCGGAACTGCCATGGTTGTGGAAAGCGTGGGTCTTGAGCAGGATCGCCTGTATTACCAACCTCACCAAACCAAAAGACAGGAGCATCTGCGGGCACTGCGATTTCGATAGTTGCTGGCAGTGGCATATTTTCTGCCAAGTCTCCACCTACAATAACAATCCATGAACCATGCGATTGCATGACTTTATAAATCATGGATTCAAAGGGAGTAATGGGTCCACCTAGTGTGGCAGCCATTTCAGCATCAAGCTCTCCGCTGATTGCCATGATGCCTTCCTCAGTTTCTGGAACATCAACTGGCTGTACGTCTGTAGGGACATCCGCATCTGACCCGTTGTCCTCATACTCCGGTAACGCTCCTGCAATTAAGCTGCCCCCAACAAGGGACGCGCACAGCAAGATGAGTACCATGAAAAGTGTCCTGACTGTCCTAAAGCTCTTTTTCATCGTGTTACATCCATTCCTGTTGAATCGTTCATCTCTGTGCAGCTCTTGCACAGCTGTCCGTGTAGACGGCTGCCCGTGCGCGGACACTCAAGCGTAGTTGCCTGCGACGAGGGACGATGCTGTTTTACACGTATATTTAATGATAAACCTTTTCAGGTTCAGATGGTAGGGAAAATACAAGCCAGATGATGGATTAACTTACAATAGAGTCATGAGGAATCGAAAAAAGATAGTTCGTAGTGTCTGCTTGACATTGCTGGCGTTGGTGCTTCTGGCATGCGGGATTGTTGGGAGCGCTCGACTGATTAATGCAAATGAGTATCGTATTGTGTCAGATACTGGCGTTGACGAACAGTTCTTCCTCGACATTGGAGGGTTGCAACAATTTGTGCAAATTAGGGGAGAGTGTACCAGCAATTCTGTGATTGTTTTTGTACATGGCGGACCTGCAAATCCGCTGCCTCATTTGGCGTATCACTTTCAGCGCGGGCTTGAACGTGATTTTACGATTGTGCATTGGGATCAGCGCAGCTCTGGACGGACTTATTTCGAAAATCTTGATGTAGATCAACCAGATGTCTCGCTTGACTTGATCTTACGTGATATGGATGAAATAGTTGACTACGTGCGGGAGCGATTTGCGACACGTCAGGTCATCGTGGTAGGACATTCTTGGGGTACGGTGGTAGGCGGCCAATACGTGCAGCGCCACCCTGAAAAAGTTGAGGCATTTATTGCTGTCAGCCAGGTGGTAAACGTGCGACAAGGTGTCGGCATAACAGCACGCGAAATGCTTGCAGGCGAGCAAGATGGGCGAACCAGCAGAGCAGATGCGAGCGAATTAACGAACCTGATTGAACAGCTAGAAATGACGGAAGAGTATAGCCCAGACCTGCTACATTACTTTAATCGGATACCAATGCTTGCACACAGTAATTTGCCTCACGAACATCAGCGATCAATTCCTGTGACTGTCTGGGCCAGTGCAAGTTCTCCTGTTATTAATGTGACCGATCTGCGGTGGTTTTTGACCATAATATCTGCGGAAGAATTTGAACGAATCCAGACAAGCATACTGCAGGAAAGTTTTTCCTATGATGCGCGTGATCGTGCGGCACAGTTTGCTGTGCCTGTGCTTTTTATCGTGGGTGACAATGACTGGTTGACACCTGTTGAATTGATTGAAGATTATTATGTGCGGGTTGGAGCACCTCATAAGGAACTCACAATTCTTGGCGGGGTTGGCCATAATCCACTTCTTGAGGTTCCAGACCAAGTACACACAGCAATTGTTGACTTTCTTGAATAGTGAGTGCTGTTAGAGACCAGCAAACAGTGAGATAATGGACATCTTGCCCAATCGTAAGAACGGGGTTTGCTCATGAAAGGTAAGCATTCAACTATATTAGTGACTTGTCCTGACAAAGGTGCTGCTCGTGCGTTGGCACGACTACTGGTTCAGAGCAAACTTGCTGCCTGTGCGCAGCTGCTCGATATCGAGAGCATATATCGTTGGGAGGGAACAGTCCACGAAGAGGACGAAGTTTTGCTCATCATAAAATCAAAGACAGAACTCTTTGATCAGCTGCAAATAGCTATCACAGAAAATCATTCCTATGATGTGCCGCAAATAGTCCAGCTGCCCATAACGGATGGTCTGCCTGCGTACCTGAATTGGATTGATGAGCAGACGACTGCCTAACCGCTCTGTCATAATCTGCACTATGTGTTCGCTATAGATGTACCATTAACCCAGAATAAGAAGGGAGCACGTCCATGAAAAAGACTAAATTTTTGCTGTTGGCATTGCTGGCAGTTCTGCTGTTGGCGATTGGTGTAGCAGGTTGTACTGCACCAATGACTGCGACTGATTCTGCCGATGAATGGGCAGCCGGATCCGAATCTCTTGGACTGTTATCGGATGATTCTGCTGGTATTGGCGGGGTGCAGCGCTACAGCTACATGACAGAAGAAGAATTCGATTCGCTTGATTCCATTGAATCCGCTACTTCTGTTGTGCCGCCTGCAGGTGGCGGTGCGCCGACAGATGCAGATCGTATGCTGATTCGCTCGGCAACCGCCAGACTTGAAACAAAGGATTTTGATCAATCGCGCACTGCCATTGAGACAGCCCTCAGTGCAGCAGGCGGTTTTACCCAAGATTCCGAATTGAGCGGAGACGGAAGTGCAGATAATCTTCGCACCTATCATGCGGTGCTGCGTGTGCCTCAAGACCAGTTTGATCGGTTTGTAGAGGGCGTGACCGCGCAGGGCAACCTATTATCCTTGACGAAATCAGGTGATGATGTCACTGACGCATTTTTTGATCGCGAGGCACGTATCAAAATCCTCGAAACAGAGGAAACAGAACTGCTTGCCATTATGGAGGGCGCAGACGATGTTGCAGATGTGTTCCGCATACGCGACCGCGTATCAGAAATTCGCATCGATATTGAACGCCTTAGGGGCGAGAACATCAGAACAGAGAGCCTTGTCACTATGAGCACGGTTACTCTGACATTAACCGAGGTTCAGACTATTACTCCTATTGAAGAGGACGGTTTCCTTACCCGCGCAGGCCATACTTTCACGGTTTCGATAAATGCTTTTGTGTTGTTCATGCAGGGTCTTGCTCTGGTGCTCATTGCGATAGCGCCCTTCGCTCTTTTGTTAGCAGCAATTGTCGCGGTAATCTGGGTACTGGTACGTCGCAGCATCAAAAAACGCAAAAAGAAACTTGAACAGTTACCGCAACCACCATTGCCAACCGAACCTTCGCCTATCTCATCTGCAAGTGAATTCCAAAATGCGCCACCAGTTGAGCCACCGCTGGGATCACCGCCACCATCAATGCAGTAGAAGCAAAGGCGGAAGAGTACGTCCATAAACTAACAGAGGGGTTGCTAAAAGCGCAGCCCCTTTTATGTGGCGATGCTTGTCTGATCTAAGTGCCAGATGCGCTTTTGCACATGGCTAGGTTTTGACTAGTTCAGCCGACAAAGCAAGTAGTTCCCTCATTCTGTCTGCGGTTCTTTGGACAATCTGCTCTTTAATCAGAGGGGAATTTGGCTTTTCTGTCACTGTGTCCTGTCGCAAGTTTCCAACGATGTCTGGAAAAACTTCTGGAAACAATATTATTAGATCAATCTTTTCTTTCATTTCTGAAAGCAGTTCAAGTTGTTTGGGGTTAAGCCTGGAAAAGTACAGCAACATTGTTCGCTCAACTTCAGAAGATATTAGGCGCAGTCCTTTGACGAGTGATGCCCATTGCTCAGGTGTGAAATCATGCATCAGCGCAGTGAAGTCTTGCCCTTTGCCGTGCATTTCAGAGTAGATTGCTTTGTTGATTTCTAACGAGTCAAGTGCAGGAATGTTTGTAGCAGTGCCCTGATCAAATGTTATTCCCAGCATCCCACGAATCTCAAGTATCGTAAAGTTTGCAAGCGCAATAATTTTCTTCTGAACCTTTTCTTCAAAACCTTTCCATCTGACGCGCTCATCGCGGTCAAGCAGATAATCAACTAAGAGTATCGCAATCAAAATTTGCAGAAAGACTGCAGCGAGATTTATCAGCAGTCCGTCAATATCGTGAAAAAAGTAGAAATGCAATGTTAGGCAGACAAAGAAGCCCACAATTGCTACGACAATTAAGACAATTTTGTATCTCATGGATGGGAGTCCTCTCCAACACGTTTGCCTTGATGTACTGCCAGAATAAAAGTATACCGAATAGTGGAATTACTGCATCGTGATACTATGATACCGTTATACTGCAGTTGCCAACTAATGTCGAGAAAGAATGAATAATGGACATAAAAGATTTAGCAGTTTCTGAGCGCTTAATTTGTGCTTTGGATACCGCAGATGTAGATGAAGTTAAGGCGATTATTGATGAGCTAGACGGGGTAGTTTCGTTCTTCAAGATTGGCATTACCCTTCATTTGGCGAGCGGACTTGAGATTGTGAACCTGCTGCTTGATTCAGGCAAGCGTGTTTTTCTCGATTTGAAATACTATGACATATCAGAAACTGTTGAGCAGGCAGTGCGTCAGGCAGCTCAACTGGGTGTCACCTTTTTAACAGTTCATGGCAATAGCGAAATAATCCGCGGTGCGGTAAGAGGAAAAGGGGACAGTGATTTACAGATTCTGCTGGTTACGGTACTTACAAGTCTTGACCAGGAAGACTTAAGTGAGATGGGATATCCAGTGCCCCTTGAAGATTTAGTTTTGACTCGTGCAAAAAACGGGCTCAAATATGGGGCTAACGGAGTGATTTCCTCGGCGCATGAAGCAGGGATTATCAAAGAAGAAACTGAAGGCAAATTACTTGTCATATCACCAGGCATTCGTGATGAGGATGCTCCGTCAGATGACCAAAAAAGAAAGATGTCGGCAGATGCTGCCATCAAGGCAGGTGCTGACTTTTTAGTAGTTGGTAGACCAATTACTGCTCCGCAAGATGGGAAAACCAGGCGCGAGGCAGCACAAAGCATCATTGAAAAAATGGAACAGGGTTTCGCAGACACGCAATAGACGTGCAGTAGGTTGTAGAGCAAACATGTATAGCTGCATTGAGCACGTTCTGCTGGTAATGTCTTGAACTAAGATTAGCCCACTTTGCAGTGCGGCAGATGACCCTTAGCCAAACAAGGAGGCAGCAATGTGTGACACTATGTGCATTATGTCAGGCTTCAGCTCTGACGGGCTGGGCTATTTTGCTAAGAACAGTGACCGGAGTCCCAATGAGCCATTGCTAACCTTGCGCGTTTCTGCCATGCGCCATGCGCCTGGCACTACGCTTAAATGCACCTACATCGATATTCCTCAGGTAGAGCAGACTCGAGAAATAATCATCTGCAAACCTTCATGGATGTGGGGTGCTGAAATGGGCGTGAATGATGCCCGTGTTGCAATTGGTAATGAGGCGGTGTTCACAAAAGCAAAGCGAGGAAAACCATCTCTAATTGGAATGGATTTGCTCCGCCTGGCGCTTGAACGTACGGGTACAGCTCTCGAAGCGGCCAAACTGATAGTTGATCTGCTGCTGCAGTATGGTCAAGGAGGCAATTGCGGCTTTGATAAAGAATTCCACTACGATAACAGCTTTCTGATTAGTGATCCTACACGCAGTTTTGTGCTGGAGACCTCTGCCAAAAATTATGCGCTAGCAGAAGTAAAAGATGCGTATGCTATTTCGAATCGTCTTTGCATTGGAACTAATCATATTGCACAGGCAGGTATTGCGCCTGGCGAAGATTTTGCTCGCTCCTATACCGAGCCAATTCGCTCATATTTTGCTGAATCGAAGCAGCGTAGACATCAAGCAGAATGTGGTCTGCAGCCCACGGCTGGCGCAAGAGGCCTGATAGAGATTCTTCGAACACATGAAGAAGGCCTTGACGGAAAAGAATTCTCCCGCAAGAGCACAGGAAGTGTGTGCATGCATGCAGGTGGCATGATTGGTGATCACACTACGGGATCTATAGTGCTAACATTGCGTGAGCGCAAACCAATTACCTTGTGGCTTACGGGATCTTCGACGCCTTGCATATCTGCGTTTAAGCCTGTGTTTTGGAGCTCTTCTACTCCGCCGCTTTTTGACGACGCGATGCAGAGTCTCGATTACTGGTTGCGGCGTGAGCACCTGCACCGAGCAGTCATAGCAGGAAAGATTGATGTTGCTGCACTTCGCAAAAGAATCAGAACTTTAGAACAACAGTGGTTTGCTCAAGAAGAGCAAATTATGAGTTCTGACAATCCCAGTCCAGATGATCTTGCTGCACTTTCTGCCAGTGCCAATAGAGATGAGCAATCGCTGATTGATGAATTCTATGATAAAGACTGGCAGATGCTTTCTGGCAAAAATCGCTATACGCGCTACTGGAGGGCAAAGAATGAGAGACTTGGGTTAGAGCGTGCATGATAAAGCTGGCAGAGTACGTCCAGCTCTGTGACAAGTTGAGACAAGTTGTGATTAGCAGGATGATGCAGCGGTGAAAAAGATACTTATTGCACCCGACAGCTTTAAGGGAACGCTGAGTGCCAAACAGGTTGCTGACGTAATTGCTGCTGAAGTTACACGGCACTATCCAAGGCTAAAGGTCGAGAAACTGCCAGTGGCAGACGGTGGCGAGGGTAGTGTTGAAGTGATTGTTGCAGCAGTGGGTGGAACTTTTGAATATGTGCAGGTACAGTCTCCTGACAACAGGAACATAAAAGCATATTTTGGAGTGGCGGCTGACAACATTGCTGTTCTAGAAATCGCCCAAAGCACGGGAATCACCAGGCAAGTTGGTCTACATCCCATGACGTCGAGCACTTATGGTTTTGGGCAGCTTATTGTAACTGCTCTTAATCGGGGACTGCGAAACTTCTTTCTATGCATAGGTGGCAGTGCAAGTACTGATGCAGGATGTGGCATGGCAGCTGCCCTCGGAGTACAATTTCTTGACAGTGCAGGGCAATCCTTTGTTCCCAGTGGTGCGACACTGCACAAAATAGTACGCATTGACGTAAGCGACATTAATCCTTGGGTCAAAGACAGCACATTTACCGTACTGTGTGATGTTGATAATCCCTTGTATGGAGAAAGTGGAGCAGCCTATGTCTACAGTCCTCAAAAAGGTGCAAATTCTATAGAAGTTTGCATGCTTGATCAAGGCTTGCGCCATGTAAGTGAAATATGCAAACAGACCTTCGGAAGTGATTATGCAGCTGTTCCTGGCGCAGGCGCTGCAGGTGGTCTAGGGTTTGGCAGCATGGTATTTTTAGGTGGGAATCTAAGGAATGGAATTGATACTATCCTTAGCCTTTGTAACTTTGAAAAACATTTTGCGGGTGCCGATCTCATTATTACGGGGGAGGGTAAACTTGATAACCAGAGTTTTTCCGGTAAAGTTCTTTCGGGCATTCTGCATAGTAGTGGGGATGTTCCCATAGTCTCAATATGCGGAATAAATGATGCGTCAGAAGATCTGCTGTGCAGGCATGGTATAACAGTCTTTGAGATCAGCAAAGGTAGCTCTGTTGAGGAAAGCTTGAAAAATCCAGAAGTTTGCTTAAAGCGCGTTACAAAGAAAATGCTGAAGTCAAAAGCGTTCTTGGCTATTGTCAATACCTAAGGGCATGCTACCCAGTGCATTATTGTCTAGGTGCCAGGATAATCGCACCTGTTCGCGCATTTTGAGCATTTTAGCTTGATTGCGCTTACGGGCTGCTCTCCCTTAATGCTTTTTACCAGTCCGAAGACGTTTTCAACTTCGTTTGATGCGCCTTCGATAGCGAGAGCTATTGATCCTTCAGAGCCATCAATGCCGCCAGCAGAGATGCAGTAGGCATCGATTTTTGCAAGTTTTTCAAGTGCATCAATTTCAGTTATTGCTTGTCCATAGGTCACCGGCATAAGTCCTACTTTCATGCCAATCGATAGATTAAATGTTTGGATGCCAGAAACATCAGCAGCAAGCACTACATCGGGGATAAGCTTTTCAAGACCCACAGGCAAAATTAAGTGTGCTCCACGAGCAACTACTATAGGCAGTGCTTTGCCAATAGTGCCTCCTTCGGGATGTGCGAGTTGTACGCCGACAACTCCATTTGCATCGATGGCATTGCCACCCTTGATAAATACGTCATCGGCGGTCATTTTTTGGACGGCCTCTTCCCAATTCAAGTCGCTTGCCTTTCCGCCAATAAGAACTGCAGGTGCAATTCGTTCATCTGCGGGAGTTATGCACTGCCGTCCCGCAGAGACGATTCCTGCAGTGTAGCGTGCCTTGTCTACAGGTTTGCCTGTCAGTTCCTCAAGCACAAAAGCATTAGTTGTGCCAGCACCTATGATAATCATGCCACCTGTGAGAGCATTTTGTACCTCAGGCAAGGCAGCGACAGCTTTTGCGATAAGTCGCTTTGATTCTGCAGAAGTAAGGGTGAACAGAGCTTTCATAGCGTTTCGATGCTCCTTATATCGTAGCGAGTATTTCTGTCACGAACATTTTATTTCACAATAAGGTAGCGCCGCAGTTATTATGTGTGGACTATTTCTGCGCCAAAAGGCATAAGGGATAGCTTTGCCAGCTTAAAGCATTGTTTGCCAAAGGGAATACCAATAATGGTGATGCAAAATAGTATGCCCAGTAGAAAAGCTTCGATTGCTAGCATGAAGCCACCGAAAACTATCCATAGAATATTTAGTAGGAGTGATGGAGCTCCTCCTCCTAATTCAACTTCTTTCTTAAAGGGGAAAAATGCTATGGATGCCAGCTTAAAGCACTGCTTGCCAATAGGAATTCCAATAATGGTAATGCACCAGAGAGCCCCAATAAACAGCCAGCTTAGGCCCATAGGTAGACCGCCAAAAATGAACCAGATAATATTGCCTAACGTTTTCATGATTCCTCCCATATTGGTTGATTATAATTATATACACTGTTTCAATGGTACTGCATTCCTTTGCTTGCACGTAACGCAGGCACTTTGAGGGCTGTATATCAAATTGGAGTTGGACTGTAAGCATTTTATAATCTTGTGGCTGATGGGCAAGTAGATAGGGATGAAATTGTGGGGAAACAAGTGGTTTTAACCCAAGAATTAATGAACCAAATTGCAGCAGTTGCTCCTCAAACAGGAAATCTGCACAGAGTATATACACTTAACGGAATTCCGCCGAGAAAACTGGGAAACGCTGTTACAAGTTATGCTCAAACAATGGGAAGTGACGAGACAGTGATCATGCTCTACGATGATACTCTTTGGGGTTCTGCAAGAGATGGTTTTCTGTTGACCACAAAACGTTTCTATGGAAAAAATATAGCTGACTCCAATTCTTTTGTAGAAATTTCAGATATTTCTTCGGTAGACTTTCAGCGCGGGGGAGTACTGAGTCCAGCTGAAATACATGTGCACATCAAGGCGGGTGTGATACTGCGGAAACACCTCACCATGTCGGCACAAAAAAATCAAGCAGAAAATCTGGTTCAGGCAGTAAAGCAAATCGTTATGCTGCTTCAGTCAGGCATTAAAGATTCTGCTCCTGCTGCAAATGTTCAGGACGAAAGCTCACAGCAGCAAACTGCAGTGCGATGCAAGGGTTGTGGAGCAACAGTCCAAGCAGGCACTATCTGTAAATTTTGCAGAAGCCTTGCCTAGGAGCAGGTTAAAGCAAGCTTGCGTGCATGCTTTGACAGAGACTGATGCAGCCTGTACGAACCCATCACGCAATTGAAATATCTATGTGGTCTCACTTGCATTGAGAATCTTTGACTTGATAAAGATGCTTAACACAGGTCCCTTTAATATGCGAAGCATTGTCTTGTATTCAATGGGTGTACAGGTTCCTCTGTAAACCATGACTTCATAGATAGCGCCACTTTCGATTACGCGAAAATCAGCGACTTTGAAGCCATGTCTTTCGTAGAATATCTTGCGACGCACACGCTGTTGCGCATTAGGAGCACTTTCATTTGGTTCCTCTATATTGAGCACAATCTTTTTGCCCTGATAGCATGCTTTGAGCGTATCAATAATTTGCCCACCGTAACCTTTGGAGTGTACCGCTTCTGACACTGCCAGAAACAAGACGTACATTATGTCAGCGCGTACAATGCAGTAGGCAAGTCCAACATATTTGCTTCCATCATAAAAGGCTAGAAAGTCAGCGTAGCCCTGCTCGACTCGTCGCATTAGAATCGCATATGGAACGTGTTGTTCGCGGGGAAATTGATTTGTCAAATCATGCAAAATCAAATCCTGATCAACAAATCCGCGTGTTATCTTTTTTGTTTCAAGCATATTTGTACCCTGCCTTTACTTTGTCCCGCACGAACCTACAGTACATATTACTACGTTGCGTGTGACAAGGTGATTGCTGTGCATCGTGCTTGCCTTACTCGCATTGTCGATGTGCAGCTGCATAGCAGTGGAGAAAAGTATAATTATCTCTTTTTAAGGTGGCGCTTGAACTGTTTTATTTCATTTTTACTGCCAAACCATCCTATGAACTTTTCGTTTTCAATTTGCCGCGAAGTAAGGCTGCTGTACCTTACTTCGCGCTGCAATTTTTGATAGCTTGCGAAGCGCTCGCATGATAGCGTACCGCTTGCGATTGCCTTTTTGATGGCGCATCCTGTCTCGCTGTCATGCGAGCAGTCGCGGAACTTGCATCCTGTAGCAATCTCTTCGATGTCTTCGAAAGTCTTTGAGATGTTACCACCCAGCATTTGAAGCTCGCGCATCCCTGGCGTGTCGATGACGATACCACCACAAGGCAGAGATAATAGTTGGCGGTGTGTTGTGGTGTGCCTACCTTTGTCGTCTTGACGTGTTCTTTGTGCTGCCATCACATCTTCTCCCGCGAGACGATTAATGAGAGTTGACTTACCGACACCAGATGAGCCAATCAGTGCGATTGTCTCTCTCTTGCTGACCTGTGCTGCGATGTCTTTGTAGCCATCTTCAGTGTTAGAGGAGCACACAATTACCTCTACTCCAATGCTTACTGTTTCGATCTCATCAAGTTTTTGTGGCAAGTCATCGCATAAATCAGACTTTGTAAGCACAATTACCGGGGTTGCCATACTGTCCCAGACCAGAGCCAGATAGCGCTCCAATCTGCGCAAGTTGAAGTCTGCATTAAGCGACATGCAGATAAAAACGGTGTCGATGTTTGCCGCAATAACTTGGCCAGAGACACCAGTACCTGCGGACTGTCTTGAAAGTTCGCTTTTTCGGCGCAGGACTTGATGAATAATTGCATTGTCAGTGTCTTCTTCTGTACCATCAATCATGACCCAATCACCCACTGCTGGGAACTCTGTTCTATCATGAGCCTTGTGGGCAAACTTGCCTGATACACTAGCACTTATTTCGCCAGCTTCGCATACCACTCTACATGCGTCGCGATGTTGTTCAGTGACGCGCGCCAAAGAGAGATCCTCATAAAGGGTCGCTTCTTGCTCATAGCGCTCGCTTAATCCGTAGTCCTTTAAATTTAACTTCATTGTTATTGTTCTTTCCGTATTATTGTGAGCAGCCTGTGAGTTGCTCATCATCACGTACGATCTCATTGGCAACAGCATCGATAAGGATGCTCATTATTGCCTCGACACCTTTTGAGCCTTTGCGACTCCGTAGATCAAAAAAGGTAATGGTGAGAGTTTGAGACACTTCTGTAATAAGTTTCAGATCGTGTCTAAACTTCACTCCGCGTACTACAAGCATGCGCATCATTTCCTCATCGATATCAGGGTAGGTCTCTTCTGCTAGCTTGCGTGATAGATGGCTGATGAGTTCTGCATCTTGTTGTAACAGTAGGGGGTATTTCTCTGTCTCTTTAAAAGACCAAAGAGTTAAGTCCTTTACCAGCTGCCTTGAGGGCAGTGTGTGGTTTTTCTGCAAAAAGATTTCTGCATCAGCGAGCACTTTCCTCTGTATGCCAAGCAGAATTTCAGCATAAAGATGCTCTTTATTTTTATAGAAAGAATAAAAAGATCCCTTTGCAATTCCCACTTCTTTTGTTAAGTCTTCGACGGTTACTTTTTTGAATCCATGCTGGATAAAAAGCTGCTCTCCCTTGGCAAGTAGTTTTTCTCGTATAGCAACTTTTTCTGACTCGCTGAACTTTGGCACAATCCTAACCCTTCAATTTATATGACCATCTTTACTATTCGGTCACATAAATGATACATTGCCAGTATGGAGATGTCAATGACTGGACAGAGTAAGCGAGAGAACTTACCTGTGGTGGAGCAAAGCAGCTGAAGCTAGATGATACAATTGCAGCATGATACAACTAACACTGGATTCAAAATTTACAGCAACGTCACTGCAGATTGCAGGTATCGTAACCTTTGCGCTGGGCACATTCTTTCTGGTTGCAGGCACAGCAACAATGCTGGGACTTGCTTATCCAGAGTCACGGGATTTGGCAATTGCGCAAAATCAAGATTTGCCTGTTCAGATGGCAGTTGTGACACAGCCTGTGCGCACTAATAGCACACTAAATGGCGTGACAATGTATCGTGCTGCGTTTGAATGGGATGGCAAGAGCGCGCAAACCAACCCAGTATACACACAAGCTGAAGCTGAAGACATGGTGGGCACCACAATCCAGATTCGCGTAACTGACAGTGGCAGAGCCATACCTGTCGATTACGAACGATCGCTGTATTCAATTCTGGGCTGGATATTCATGGGTGCTTTTGGTGGCAGTGGCGCGTTTATGCTTCTTATAGCGCTTGTCCTGTCAAGAATACGCAAATCTATCATTAAACAAGCAGAGCCCAATCAGAAGGCATCAACCCTCATACACCGCTCGTAATATCAAATCTAGTTAGAGCCTGACTAGAATTGGCGGAGAAATAATTACCATGCAAGAGCCACAAAAGATCGAGATAAGACGTCCCTTGCTGGGAAATATTTTGTTCATCCTAGCATGTTCTGCTTTTGTGGCGATTTGCGTATTTATATTACGACTAGAACTGGGGGATGCCTTTGAAAGATTTATTGCTATTGTAGGTATAATCTTTTTTGGCGGCGGCGGACTGTTTTTTGTTATAGCAAAAATGCGAAAGCCGATCGTTATCGCGTCAAGCAAAGGCATCACTGTTCCTTATGGGTGGGGCGAAAACTTTGTTCGGTGGAAAGATGTTGAGAGGTTTGAGATAGTTACACAGTCTGTTCGGGGCACAAAGCATAAACATGTGGCAATTTTTGCACCCAAGGCGAAAGGAATTGTAGGAGCAGGCGCAATTTCGCAAACGGCAACAGAAGTAGTAACAGGATGGGAAGAGGCTCCGACTTTGCTAATCGGACTTTCCTTCTCATTCATCAAGCCTGAAGTAATCGTAGGCACACTACAAGAATTCCACGACAGATACAAAGCTGCACGGGACGACGGAGCATAGAATATCATGTAGCTTGCAGTGACCAGATGGGATGAAGATGCCAGAAAAACGGATAGTGATGACCCAAGAATTGAGAAATGAATTGGTTGCACTCACTTCGCAGATGAAAGCTCTAAGCAAGAACCTAAGCGGACTGTACGCGTTCAATAGAATTCCGCTCAATAAGTTGGGAAATGCCGCTAAAAGTTTTGCCCAAACAATGGGCAGTAGCGAAACAGTGATCTTGCTTCATGATGACACCTTCACGGGGAATGCAAAGAATGGCTTTATCCTAACTACCAATCGCTTCTATAGCAAGAGGCTTTGGACGCAAGCTTCATCGATAAAAATTGTCGATATTACTAGCGTGGATTATATGCCCAGAGGGTCTGGTGGAGCTCATATGATGCAGATACACTCTAAGACAGACGAGCCCTTGAATGCGCACATTGGCTATGTTGAGGCTGGCAACAAAGAAGCAACCGTTCAATTAGTAGAGCAAATTGTGTATGCACTTCAAGCAAGTATTGGCATGTCCGCTTCTGCAGAATGCAGCAAAAGCGAAAACTCGCAGCCAGCCACTGTGCGTTGCAATGGCTGTGGAGCAACAGTACAAATGAGCACCATCTGTAAATTCTGCAGGCAACTCGCCTAGCTATATTGTTAGTGCAAAAAACTCCATTGCCATACAGCAAAGTATAAGCGGAACTATAATCAGCAAGGTATATCCAACAACTGCTCCCGGTGAAAGCCTGCCAGAATTTTCTGGCATAGCCTGTTGTGACTGCTGCGGAAATGCACCAGTGACTGGCATCTCTTGTTGAACATGTGGATCCACAACTTGTCCGTATGGGCCAGGACCCTGTATCCCTGACATTGTTGCAGTTCCGTAAGGAGGATACATTGGCTCTGACCGAGGACGATACTGTGAATCATCTAAGCCAAGAATTAGCCAAAAGATAGGCCCTAAAAAGAGAAGTCCCAAGGTAAAGCCAAGTCCTTTGCCAAAACATTGCACAAGGTTATACAAAATCCGTCCATAGAGAGCAAAAATTGCAATAAAGAGCACGACGCTTAGAAGTATCATGATGATGCCAATGGTCATCAAAGCCACATTAGGTTCAAATTGGCCTATCGATGATGGACTAGTCTTTATTGCTATGCAGGTAATAGGTGCACTTCTGGCATATGTGGTGTATAGATACCTGTTTTCAAATACCGAAGCTAAAAGTGAAAAGGATTCAAATTGATGCATTCAGCAAACAAGCTTGACCTAAACATGGAGGACAGAAAGCCAAGGGTAGGTTTTATTTGCATTCACAATTCGTGCCGCAGTCAGATGGCAGAAGCAATTGCAAGGCATATAGCAGCAGACATATTTGAAAGTTATAGTGCAGGTACACATATGGTAGACAAGATCAATCAAGATGCTGTTCGAATCATGAAAGATCAATATGACATTAACATGGAGCTAACACAAAGTCCCAAATTAATAGAGGACATACTACCGCTTGATGTAGTGATTACAATGGGCTGTAACGTGAACTGCCCTACTCTGCCTTGTCAGCATCGCGAAGATTGGGAGCTAGATGACCCTTCGGGGAAAGGTAACGATGCCTTCTTGAAAATTATTGCCGAAATTGAAAAGAAGATTCGAGAGTTAGTCCACCGACTATAGACAAACACAGCAGTAAAAGAAAAAGAGATGCCGTCAGACACCTCTTTGAAGTCTTCTTGCCGCTACTCACAAGCACAAGGATTATCTGGAGTACACAGGCAGGGATCACAGGTACAATTTACGCACTTGCAGTGCGGATTAGAACAACCATTATCTTTTGACATTTGCACATCACCTCCTTTAAAGCAGTCAAATCAATCATTTATCCTAAGTACTTAAATTAAGTATGTCTAATAGCTATCTTGAAAACAAGTACGCACCTTATTGTGCTATACTATCCAAAAAGATACTGTAAGGAGTAATCCATTGAATAAAGATTGCATAAAAGGTAACTGCCCTGTTGCTACAACACTTGGCATGATCGGCGGGAAATACAAGCCGTTAATTGTGTGGCATCTGCTCGATGGAGTTTTGCGCTTTGGAGAGTTAAGTAAGCTGGTTCCTCAAGCAACTCCTAAAATGCTGACACAGCAATTGCGAGAACTAGAAAAGGATAACTTGGTAATACGAACTGTGTATCCTGTTGTTCCACCAAAAGTAGAATACTCTCTATCTGACCTTGGCAAAGAAATCGAACCTACACTGGCAGCTATGTATCACTTTGGCAGTGACTACATGCAAAGAGAGGGAATCCAGGTCAGTTGCTCGATGAAGCCTCCTCAGAGCAAAGGCGAACTATTTTAGGAAATGGCGGAGGAAACGGGGATTCCCGCACATTGCTGCGCAATGTACTCTATTCGAATCCCTCTATTCCATCATCAGATTACCCCAGCAAACACTTCGTGCTCACTGGGGTAATCTGGCGGAGGATTAGGGATTCGAACCCTAGGTACCGCTTCAAACGGCACACACGATTTCCAGTCGTGCCCCTTCAGCCAGCTCGGGCAATCCTCCGCAAATGCGAAAATACAGTCTAGCATAGCTGGTGATTGGAATGGGTCTATTCGTCCTCTTCGATACCTGCATCCGCGTCATTGCTGTCAACATCTTTGAATACCTGTCCTAGCAGCTTGTCTGTTGCAAACAATATCAGTGCGCCGTAGTATACCGACTGCAGGTAGTCACCCATATGACTTATGTGAGGAAAGTCAGGATCAGCTGCAAGGATCGCATAGCAAACCAAGACTCCAATGTAAAAGAAGTAAAGTGCTGACTTAAGCGATATGTTGTAAAACATCACTGCAAGAGCCTTTGACCACCAAGTGACACCTTTTTTCTTGTCTCTTGCTTTGACCCAGCGATAAATGTATTTTTCCATCTTATCCATTGCCAGCCAACTTAGAATCAGCATTAGATTCCAAATCATCATGGTTAGCATGTCTCCCTCAGCGACTTCTTGGAAGATCCAATCAGTCATGACGAAATATGAATAGGCTGCAAGTGCTGTTCCTAGCAGATAAACCACTCTTTTTCTCAATATTTTCAAGTGCTCTCCTTTTAGCTTATATCTTGAGCATGCTCTGCTATGCGCTTGCAGCTGCTGCACTTGATGCCGCTGCCATGATAATGATCATCATCATGATTTGCTGTGCAATGATGATGTTTACTATGCTTGCAGATGCAGTTGCAAGTACTGCGTTGTCTGCTGAATCCATGCACTCTTCGATGTAGACCGAGCTAATGATTGCTGTTGTAAAGAGCAGTAGCTCTTGTCCTGAAAGGGTACGAAGCCCTCGCTGTGTTCGCAGATAGCTTTGAGCTTCTAAAATATCGTCAGCCAGCGTGGTGGCATCAACGGAAAGCAGTGACAGGGTTCCTAGAGCTGGCAAGGTGAATTGTTTGTCGAGTCGTATTCTTTGTGCGCGCAAAGTTTGATTTAGGCTAAGTAAACAATCAAGTGCTTCATCAGATGTTCCCCCTAGTGCTAATATCTGCGACAAGGTTTCTACGCTGTTACTGCCTGCTCGCCTAAGTTCTGGCTTTAGCTGCTGATAAAGTTGTTCAATTCGTTCGATTCCCACTGAAGGAATCATGTTTGAGAGGCCTAGCATTGCGGCAAGAATAGAGTTGTCCTGTCCTGCAAGGAATCGCAGCCTATTTTTCATGCCATTGCTGAATTGCATTGCGCGGTCAGCTGTCTTTTTAAAGTTATGTCGCTCTGTGCCCGACGCGACAAGAAAGGCCGCAATGGCAAGCTGATCGGAATTAGGAAATTTTGCTTGACGCAGACGGTCGTGTGCTGCCAAAGTATCGGTAAAAAGTTGCTGTGGATCATTGTTCAGCGAAAGCTTTGCAGCAACACACAAAGAGGTAATGCCTCTAAATTTTGAAAACATGCCAGTTTTATCCTTGATTATGTCGTGAGCATTTCTCACTGCTGCAGGGTCAAGAGATTTGCCTTCAAGTGCATAGATCAGTGATATTAGTCGTCCTTGCTGACTGCCACCACCAGACCAGCGAAAAGCAGTTCTGGCAGCTTGGCTGTTGTCACTGAATAGCGTTAGTCTGTCGGCGATGGATTGCTTCATATCTTTCTCCTTGCTAAATATGTGTGCTGGCAATTTGCACATTGATACAGAAAATTCATTATAGCCCTTAACTGGTCGCATAGTGCGTGACCTCATGGTGCGTGAGGACACCACCATGATAGGTAAAGCGTGCAGAAAAGAGTGCACTGCTGTTCTGCATCCAATTCCAAAATAGTCTGTCACCTTCCCACAGATCAAGGTCGCAAATTTGATTCGTCTCGACCCATTGCAGGGTACCTTCGCTGCAGGTGAGTGAAAGTTCCCCTGTGAAGCCACTTGCTGTATAGATGAAAATCAGCATAGGATCACTTGAGTCATCTGTCGTGACAAAGGTTACTATTCCGCGTAACTGAAAATCAGTTACGGTGAGCCCTGTTTCTTCCTGTACTTCACGGATTAGACACTGTTCTGGTGATTCTCCGGGCTCGAATTTGCCTCCAACACCAATCCATTTGCCCTGATTGATATCATCAGCTTTCTTGTTGCGGTGCAGCATGAGAGTCTGACCATCACGCTGTATGTAGCACTCTGTACAGAGAATCATGATGCTCCTAACAGCTGCTAAGTGAGGAGCTTATCTATGATGAAGCTAACCTTTGTACCCTTGCCTGGCTCGCTTTCAATTTGCAGTTCGCTTTCAGGCCCATAAAAGCCACGCAAACGATCAGTCACGTTTCGCAATGCAACGCCTAGTCCCGTGTTGTGTGTCCTCTCAAGAACTTCACTACTTAAATCTGCATCCATCCCCACACCGTCGTCTGCAACACTGACCAACCACATTTCGGGATTTTGGTCGCACTCTGCCACGCAAACTGTTATCTCTAGGGGACGACCGTCATCGAACATGCCGTGACCTATTGCATTTTCGACCAGCGGCTGCAACATAAACGAAGGCATGGGCAGTTCAAGGGCTGCAGAATCAACGTCGAGAGTCAGATTGACCTGGTCGCCAAAACGAGCCTTTTCCAGTTCGAAGTATTGCTGCAGAAATTGAATTTCAAGTCCCAGTGTGATGGGATGGTCACCGTGTTCTAAAGTGCGACGATAAAAGGCTGCGAACTGACGCAGCAGGTGACGGGCGGTTTCTGCATCAGTGCGAATGTAAGCACTAATGGTGTTAATGGTATTGAACAGGAAATGAGGATTGATTTGTGCCTGCAACGCTTTAAGTTCAAGTTCTGTGGCAAGGACTGCCTGAGCTTCCAGTTCCAGATTGACTAGCTGTGTTGAGAGTAGACGAGCAAGACCTTCTGCGGCAACTAGTTCAGTTTCTGTTAGTTGCGACGGACGCAGATAGTAGTACTTAAGAGTACCTATTGCTCGTGCACCCACCTTTAGTGGCACAACAATGGCGGCACGTAGCGGACAACGGGGATCACGACAGCCGATGGCTGTTTTTGAGGTCAACACAACAGTCTCTTTGCGCTCGAGTGCTGTCTGAGTTGCGCGAGTGACGATAGGTCTGCCAGGAGTGTGATGATCTGCTCCGCGCCCTGCAAAGCCCAGCACCTGCTGATCGTCAGTCATCGCTACTGCCACAGTACTGGGACTAGCGGCCAGTATGATTTCGCAGACTGCCTGTGCATTTTCTGAGGTCAGTCCTTCACCCATGTAGGATAAGGCTTCGTTAGCAGTACGTGAGATGCGCTCTGATTCAAGTGCCTGTAAGTGGTCGGGGCGTCTTGCACTGTGGCTGTAGGCCAGAGCAAACGCTATAGCTGCAAGCAAGAACACACAAATCGCAAGTACCGTTACAGACCAGCCTGCCAATAGCGCAAGTGTTGCAAAGCCACAAAGAACTGCAATTGCAATAAAGGCTGCAATGCCAAGAGCGTCCACACGTGTTGCACCCTCAAGCTGATCATAGTAGTCGGCGTGATGAGACTCACTTGACGTAGTTGGCGAATCTATCCTTGACGTATGTAGTTGCATTTTATCTGACACTGCTGGCATCCTTTGTGGTGATTTTTCGTAGGCTGGCGAAAAAATTGCGCAGCAGCGCACTGGATTCACCTGCAAGTATTCCAGCAGTAACTTGGAAGCTGTGGTTTAAACGATTATCGTCATGCAAGTGATATAAGCTGCCTAGCGCTCCTGCTTTTGGGTCGGCAGTGCCGTACACGCAGCGCTTGATACGTGCCTGCTGCATGAGACCTGCACACATAGGACAGGGCTCAAGAGTTACATATACAGTGCAATCGTGTAGGCGCCAACGTCCAAGGGACTGTGCAGCTGTGCGCAAAGCAAGCAATTCGGCATGTGCTGTGGGGTCATGGTCAATTTCTCTGCGGTTGTGAGCAGTCGCAACAATGCCATCCGAATTGACAACTACGGCACCTATGGGGGCTTCTCCCAATTCAGCGGCATGAGCAGCTTCCTCAAGTGCTAAGCGCATGTACTGCTCATCATCTGTGGCAGCTGGCCGCAGATTTAGGTGCGAAGTTTGTATGTTTGAGCGCATTTCCATGTAGCTAACTATACCGTTTTGAGCTGATTTATGATATGCTCACTTAGCGCAGATGCCAAAATTCTATGGCATATTTACGGAGAGCTGGCCGAGTGGTTGAAGGCGCGCGCCTGCTAAGCGCGTATACGGTTTAGAGCCGTATCGAGGGTTCAAATCCCTCGCTCTCCGCCATTTTTTGAAAAGCTGCACGATTTGAACCCGCAGGGGTGAATGCGACGGTTAGGAGCATTCAGGGTTGAGCGTAAGCGAGACCAGTGGGTGCGTAGCACACATGCTAATCCCTCGCTCTCCGCCAGCACGCCCCCGGTTGCCCACAGGGTAATCGGGGGCGTGCTGGTATTGGGATAGAGGGTATTTGAGCAACAGTCGGCCACTAGCGCGTTCCCCAGCCCTTGTTTTGCCTAAAGAGCCTATAGAGAGCAACATACTGGACAGGAACAAAAACAAAGTGAGTAAAAAGTACAAATAGGGGCGATATGATGATCCAGTCAACGAGTCTTCGAAAGAGAATTTCTCTATGCCAAAAACTATGAAAATGCTTCAATTTTCGATTAGTGCCAAAGACCTCAGACATTGAAAGTATCTCAAAGCGGGAAACAGTATAGAAAAGAGCTCTGGAATACGTAGTCAGAAATATAAACGAAACATACAGAAGCATCCAAACTGGGCTTGATGCGATAGAGAAATATATCATAAGAGCAAAGACGACGGGGAAAGCAAGGGTCAAAATCGCGGTCTGAAGCGGAAAGATGGATCTACTTGCGCCCAAATTCGTGACGAAGTAGGGTAGGGCAGACCACACTCCCTGTGCCCAACGCACTCTCTGATTCCACAAAGTTTCGAATGTGTCGGGAACCTCTGTATAGACGACGGCTTCTGGCACAAACCTTCCGTATCCCTCCATCATAGAGTAAAGTGCCATGCGCCGGTCGTCACCGTAGGGATGTCTTTCCCCGTGCTTTAAATAGTCATCAAGGTGATAGGACACAATTTCTGTCCTGTAGAGGGAACAAGCTCCCGCAGTTGTATCAAGTAGGCCAAATGCTCGCGCTGAACTGCGTGTAATCGAAAGAGCAATGCCATAGTTAAAGTCTTGAATTTTTGTAAGAAGATTCTCACTGTAATTACTTGCGAGTACAGTGGCAGTACAGGCCTTCACGTGAGGGTTGTGCATTTCGCGCGCCATGTACTCCAGGGCACGAGGTGTCAAAAATGAATCGGAGTCTACTGTTAGGCAGAAGGGATATTCCTTCACATCAATAGCACCCAGTACTGATGCCTGCGCACTGCGCTTTCCTTGGTTTTCCTCGAGAGGAATCAAGCCAATCTGTTCCTGAAGGTCATCAATGGGGTTCGAAGGCCCCAAGAGGACGCCAGGATCTTCTATCAGGCAGTCCTCTTCGCGCACACTATGTGCGTGCTGTGTGCCGATAACGCTCAAGGCAATTGCCACCGCATTGCGCTTGCCCTTACTTTCCTCTAAGCGAATTAGCTCAACACGTTCTCCAAATTCGCTCAAGTCGACTGGAGCTTCTGATCCGTCATCTACAACGTAAATATGGTCAATGGGAAGTGTTTGCTGCAAAAGGGATTGTATGCAGCTATTCAGATTAGCTGCATTTTCATTGTACGTGGGAACAATGCAGATGATTTTTCCTTTAGGGATTGGATAATTGTTTGGGTCACGGTGAAAGACAAAAGAAATCATGCCAATTAAACTAAGCGCGTAACTTAAAACCCAAATTAGTCGCACTAGGTTGTTCCCCAGTGTTGGATTTATCAAATATAGGAATGTTCCATATACTACGAGGGAGAGCAATATTAGAAATACGCCAACCCCTTTATCGATCTTCATTTATGTACTTCCTGTGTATCCTGGCAAAAAGAGAGGCAATCGAAAACTCGACAGTGCGAAGTTTCGATTGCCCTACAAACTAAAGTATTTAACACTAGCAGGTGTGTTGCAAAATTCTACAGCACTAAATTGGTCGTTTCTTGATGATAAATTTATCACCCTTTGTCAAAAGATAGAGGGCTGCAATTACGCCTATTGCAGAAGCAACTAGTAAGCCTGCCCATGTTTCTGGGGTAGTAAAATCGCCTGTAGCAGGTGCACCACCAGCACCGCCTGCACCACCAGCTCCGCCGGCTGCTCCAGCTCCGCCGCCAGTCATGTTGCCCATTTCGTTATCGCCAGACATTCCAGACATAGTTAAATTCCTCCACATTTAATCTGTTACGTTTTTAATCTAACTAAATCGCACCAATGTGCCTTGCTAGTAAAGTTCCCAGCGCAGCACATGTAGTAGTGTAACATAATATGCATACATAGATTTGCACGGTATGAGCCTGTTGCAATGTTGTGCAAGCTTACTTTCATCTGTGTGCCATGTACCGCTTTTCTGAAACTTTTGCTGCTCCTACTTGGAATACGCAATTTCTACTGATTCCTATGCTATAATTCCTAGTCCCGCTGACCTTGACGGAATGGGTCGGCATGTAATGGCCCCGATTATTGACCTGTTGGCTGCGATTTTAACGAATTTAGGCAGGATTGAGCGGTTGGGGACCCAGTTGGAGAGGGGTCCAAATGAGTGACCAGAGCTTTGCAGTAACTTTTGAACAGGTCGATTTGACCGAAGAAGAGATGGAGAAATTCATCGATACCACCTTGACCAGTTTTGAGGATGGTGACCTAGTCAAAGGTACTGTGGTCAAAATCGAGCATGATGAAGTGCTCGTCGATATTGGTTATAAGTCAGAGGGAGTCATTCCCGTTCGTGAACTAACCATCCGCAAAGATGTTAATCCTGCTGATCTCGTAGCAGTGGGCGATGACATTGAAGCACTTGTCCTGCAAAAAGAGGACAAAGAAGGTCGCTTGATTCTATCTAAGAAACGTGCTGAATACGAGCGTGCATGGGCAGATGTTGAGCGCTACTTTGAGTCTGCTGAAATCGTCGAGGGCGAAGTTATCGAAATCGTTAAGGGCGGTCTGATTGTAGACATTGGTCTGCGTGGATTCCTGCCTGCATCACTGGTTGACTTGCGTCGCGTCAAAGACTTGCAGTCCTTCCTGGGCGAAAAGATTGAGTCCAGAGTAATCGAGATGGATCGTCATCGCAACAATGTTGTCCTGTCGCGTCGCGTGATTCTAGAAGAAGGCCGCAAGGCTGATCGCGGTGAGATTTTGAGCAAGCTACAAGAAGGCATGATTTTGCCTGGAACTATTTCAAGCATTGTTGACTTTGGTGCTTTTGTTGACTTGGGCGGTATTGACGGCCTAGTTCACATTAGCGAACTGTCCTGGGGACATATTACGCATCCAAACGAGGTCGTCAAAGTAGGCGATCCTGTAGAAGTTAAGGTACTTGATGTAAATGTCAAGCGCGAGCGTATCTCGCTGGGCTTGAAACAGACGCAAGAAGATCCGTGGAAAGCACTGGTATCAAAATTCCCAATCGACTCTATTGTCGAGGGCAAAGTAACTAAGCTCGTTCCTTTTGGTATTTTTGTAGACTTAGGCAACAGCGTTGAAGGTCTGGTACACATCAGCGAGATGGCGCGTGGACATGTTGACACACCTGATCAAGTGGTGGCAGTTGGTGACGAAATTCAAGTCAAGGTAATGACTATTGACGAAGAGCGCCGCCGTGTATCACTATCAATGCGTGCAGCTGCAGAAGACTTAGGCTTTGAGATCGAGATCAAAAAGAAAGAGAAGCCAGCAGAAGAAGCAGATGCAGCAGATGACGATAAATCAGCTGACAGCAAAGACGATGCAAGTGCGACAGATGTAGCTGAAGAGGCCGCAGAAACTCCAGCAGCAGAAACTGCTGATACTGATAAAGCCGCAGATGATGAAGCTGCCAAAGAAGTAGCTCAAGATGTAGAATCTGCTGGCGAAAAATAACTTGACGCACAAGTAACTTGTAGGGGCGGGCTTCATATCCGCCCCATTCATATCAATTTCACGATGCACGCCTTTTGCTTTTTGTAGGGTGGCGACGGGTACTGGTGGCAAAGTCTTGTGTGTCACACATGGAAATTTACCGTGGGGTGTCATTCCCCCTTTTTTGATATGGATATATAACAATTATGAATATAAAATCATTGGCATCAGCCAATCTAAATGAGAGATGGCTCGTTCTGGCCAACCTCGTCCGCGAAGTCGGAATGCAGGCAGCCTACTGGGTTGGCATTTTTGGTTATGCGGCCTATGGCTTTGGTGGAAATCCCACCATCATCGCAGCTGTCATGTTGACCTTTAATGCTTCAAGCATGGTGGGAAGCGTTGTTGGCGGTATGGTCGTTGACAGGATTGGACCACGCAAAACAGTACTGTACAGCTCGCTTATTACGATTGCTGTTTGTGTTCTGGCATTTACCATGGAAGGCAGTCTGGCTGCTTTTATTGTGATGGTTGCAATTTTTGGCATTACTACCACGGTGCTGCACACAGCTTACATGTCATTTGCACCCTACTTGGAGCGCACAAAGGTGGGGCTGCGCCGCGTAAATTCTTTTCTGACGGTCGGAACATTTATTGCGGCAATAGTTGGACCCGCTATGGGAGCAGTGGCAACTGACAGCTTTTCTGTCTATAGTGTATTTATCTTGATGGCAGTGGCAACAGCTATTGGCACAGGCATTACTATGGTGGTGCGTGAAATTTATTCACCTAATGGCAATGGTGACAGTGACAAAGCTGATCAGGCAGTTGCCATAGTTGCTACAGGCGACATAGATGAGACAACAGTAAAGGCGGCAGAGAGCGTCCAGCCCACAAACAGTTCAGCAAAAGAAAAAAGCAATCCTTTTGCCGAAGCTCTTGAAGGTTGGTACATCATCAAGCAGTCACGTAATCTGCGCTTTTATCTGATTGCGTCGATTGCAATCGTTTTTGGTTTTGGCGCATTTGATGCCTTAGAACCACTGTACTTCAAGCAGGTTCTTGAAGTTGAATTGTCTTGGATAGGCTGGATTAATGCTGTTGGCGGCATTGGACTAATTGTGGGTGTTGCATTGCTGGTTCTAATACCTGCACGCAAAATCAATGCACGCCTACTAGTGCTGCTGATACCTATATGCGGATTTGCGACAATACTGTATGTGGGAACAACAAATCTCTACTTTGTAGTAGCAGGTCAGCTTGCACTTGGTGCAGTGTTTGGCATATTTGATCCCCTGTTACGCACTTTAATACAGGCAGATTCACCACTTGAAGTCTCTGGTCGTGTGTTGGGCACTATCAATACGATTATGGTGGGACTGTTGCTGATTCCATTAGTAGCTGCGCCTGGCTTGTCCAATTTGTTTGGCGTGCAAGAGGTATTAGTGTCGGCTGGAATCCTTACGCTGGTTCTGGGCTTGTTGCTGTTTCCCATGGGTAAAAAACTCGATGCAGATAGTGGTGATAGTCGAAATATTGAAGGGGTAGATATATTTGGCGAGGACTAATCAGAGCACATCAGGCATCTGATCTCTGTGTCGCAATGCAAAAATCCAGTTGCTCACGTAGTTGCTACGCTCCACAACTGGATTTTACTGCTCCTTGACCTCAGGACACTTGACGCACTCTGGACGTTTTGCCATCTATGATATGATGTATACACTTTTGTATACATCTTTAGGTTGCTGCTTAATAGCGCAGTAGTCGATAGGCAAACAGCGGAGGAAATCCATGCAGGAATTACGACAGTATGACGATGCGATGAGCGCGCGTCTTGAAGAATTTGACCAGCGCTATCAGATGATGCGCCAGATGGATCGCTATTTCTATTTGCAACCAATAGTTGGCAAAGTTAATAATCGTGTGACCATGGCCAGCGGGCAAGAACTGATTATGCTTGCATCCTATTCTTATCTTGGATTGATGGGACATGAAGGTATCGAGGCTGCGGCAAAACAAGCCATCGATGAATATGGTACAGGTGCTGGCGGTGTGCGCTTACTGACGGGTACAACTGACTTGCACGAACGACTTGAAGCACGTATTGCTGAATACTCTCAGCGCGAAGATGCCTGTGTGTACTCCAGTGGCTTCTTGACCAATGTTGCCATTATTACGGCACTGACTACGCCAAAAGATATGGTTGTCATGGACAAGCTTGACCATGCTTCAATCGTAGATGGCTGTATGTTGTCTGGTGCGCGTTGGCGCACGTATCGTCACAATGACATGGATCATCTGGAAAGCATTTTGCGTCGCGCAAAGGGCAAGTATGAGTCAACTCTGGTCATTGCAGATTCCGTTTTTTCAATGGATGGTGATATGTGTGACCTACCAGCCCTACGTCGCATCTGCGATGAATACGGTGCACGTCTCATGATTGACGAGGCTCATTCAGTGGGAGCTTTGGGTGCAACAGGCAAGGGCATCGAAGAGCATTTTGACATGTTTGGCTCCATTGACATTAAAATGGGAACACTCTCAAAGGCGATCCCTTCTGTTGGTGGTTACGCAACAGGCGACCGTAAACTAATCAACTATCTGAAGCACAATTCACGCCCCTTTATATTCAGTGCAGGTTTACCACCAGCACAATGTGCGTCAGCCATTGCGGCACTGGATGTGATTCAAGATGAGCCATGGCGTGTACAGCGCTTGCAAGCAGTTCAAGGTGACTATGCGCGCGGCTTGCTAGAACTGGGCTTTGACACCATGGAAACTAGTACGGCGATTGTGCCTGTTCGCATTAAAGATGAGATGAAGACACTCGACTTTACGCGCAAACTATTCGAATATGGCATATTTGTTTGTCCTATTGTCCATCCCGCTGTGCCAAAGGGAACTGAAAGATTGCGTACTTGCCTGATGGCAACTCACACAGAAGAAGACCTTGCGACTATTTTTGAGATGTTTGAAAAAGCAGGCAAGGAACTAGGAATCATCTAAATCCAGTCCCTATCTTGATGTTTAACAGCCACGGCAATTGCCGTGGCTGTTTTCAATTGACAGAATTGTCAATTTTACAGGGTGATAACAGCGCGAAAAGTCTGCTACAATAGTTGAGCGTTTGGCACTCTGACAATATGAGTGCTAAATCATAATAGGTAAATGGATTAGAACGAAAGACGAGAAGGAGGACTACAGTGAATTTGAAGCCACTAGGCGACAACATCATTGTCAAACAAGCTGCTGCTGAAACGCAGACAAAGAGCGGTCTGTACGTACCAGATACTGCAACTGAAAAGCCGCAAAGAGGCGAAGTACTGGCGGTTGGCGCAGGAAAGTTTAATAAAGCTGGCGAACGCATTCCCATGGATGTTGCAGTGGGCGACGTTGTTGTGTACAGCAAGTATGGTGGTAATGAGGTCAAGGTTCAAGATGAAGAATACATCATCTTGAAGTCAGACCAGATTTACGCAATCGTCCAAGACTAAAGCTCGCAGCTATCTATAAAGGAGAAATAAGTAATGGCAAAAGATATTAGATTTAACGAAGAGGCTCGTCACGGTCTTGCCGCAGGTGTTGGCAAGCTGGCAGATGCAGTCAAGGTAACTCTGGGACCAAAGGGTCGCTATGTTGTGCTCGAGAAAAAATTTGGTGCACCGACTATCACCAATGACGGTGTAACTATCGCACGCGAGATTGACCTAGAAGACAGTATTGAGGACATGGGTGCTCAACTGGTCAAGGAAGTTGCGGTTAAGACCAATGATGTTGCTGGTGATGGTACTACTACTGCTACCTTGCTTGCATCAGTCATCGTTGATGAAGGGCTGCGCAATGTGAGCGCTGGCACCAACCCGCTCGCATTGCGTCGCGGAATTGATGCAGCAGTAAGTGCATCTGTTGATGCCATCAAAGGCAATTCAAAAGCAGTTGGCGGCAAAGAAGATATCGCACATGTTGGAACAATTTCTGCAGGTGATAGCGTAATCGGTGAGAAAATTGCCGAAGCAATGGATGTTGTGGGCAAAGACGGCGTTATCACTGTTGAAGAAAGCCAGACCTTTGGTATCGACATCGAGACGGTAGAGGGTATGCAGTTCGACAAAGGCTACCTGTCACACTACATGGTAACTGATACTGATCGCATGGAAGCAGTACTTACTGATCCACTGATCTTGATCATTAACAGCAAAATCACTAACATTCAAGAGATTTTGCCACTGCTTGAAAAGGTCATGCAGGCTGGCAAGCAACTCCTCATCATTGCAGAAGATGTCGAAGGTGAAGCGCTGGCAACTTTGGTTCTGAATAAACTGCGCGGAACCTTTAATGCAGTAGCGGTCAAAGCACCAGGCTTTGGCGACCGTCGCAAAGCACAGCTCGAAGACATTGCTGTTATTACTGGCGGACAGGTTATTACTGAAGAGCTGGGTCTAACACTTGAAAATGCTGAACTATCATCACTGGGTCGTGCAAAGACCGTTAAGGTAACAAAAGAAGCAACGACCATCATTGATGGTGCAGGAACAAAAGATGATATCACTGGTCGCGTTAATCGTATCAAGGGTGAAATCGAGAACAGTGACAGTGATTTTGACCGCGAGAAATTGCAAGAGAGACTTGCAAAACTGTCTGGTGGCGTAGCTGTTATCAAGGTTGGTGCAGCCACAGAGGTTGAGCTAAAAGAGAAGAAACTGCGTGTAGAAGATGCCTTGCAGGCAACACGTGCTGCAGTTGAAGAAGGAATCGTAGCTGGTGGTGGTGTTGCATTTGTAAATGCAGCAGCGGCACTGGATAAGGTTGATGGTCTGGATGCTGATGAGCTAGTTGGTGTTGACATTGTGCGTCGTGCACTCAAGGCTCCTATGCGTGCAATTGCTGCAAACGCAGGCTTTGAGGGTAGCGTAGTGGTCGAGAAAGCAAAAGACCTTGCCACAGGCGAAGGCCTGAATGCTGCAACAGGCGAATACGGTGACATGTTGAAAATGGGTATCATTGATCCTGTAAAAGTAAGCCGTAGCGCACTGCAAAATGCTGCATCAGTTGCAGGTCTTGTGCTGGTAACCGAGGCTACCGTAGCAGACATTCCAGAGCCAGCAGGTGCTGCACCTATGGGTGGCGCAGGTATGCCTGATATGGGCGGAATGGGCGGCATGATGTAGTTTTGACCTGTTTTATCTGCGCGTGCATCGCTCGTTCGCTATCTGCAAAACGACACGACCCCAATGGTCGCTTACGTTTTGCAGCTACACGAGCCTTGCGCCCACGCTTTGCTAAAACAACTCAAAACTTTGAATGGTAAGAACATTGTTTAAAAAGAGGGTAGGTCAGTTTGACCTACCCTCTTTTGCTGTGGAAATGTGCTAAACTAGCATCCGCGTCGGGCTGTGGCGCAGCATGGTAGCGCACATGACTGGGGGTCATGGGGTCGCTGGTTCAAATCCAGTCAGCCCGACCATTTTCGTACACATGTTAAGACTTCGAAACCCAGATTATTCCATTACAATTTTTAGGATTTGTTCTGCGAGTTGCACCTTTGAATTCTGGGGAAGAAGAATGTCTGCATCTGGTGCAGCCCTACTAAAGATACGCACTTCATTGTCTTCAGATTCAAAGCCTATGTCTGCACGAGAGACATCGTTGGCTACGATGAAGTCGGCTCCTTTACGATCGAGCTTTGCACGAACATTTTCTTCAATGTTGTCAGTTTCTGCAGCAAACCCAACCAAAATCATATCGTTCTTCAAGGCACCATCCAACTTCATTTGGCCGAGCTCTGCCAGGATATCGGGGTTTGGAACGAATTCAACAATTAGATGCTCAGAGATGTCGTCCTCTGCCTGCCTTTTGCCTTCATGCGAAATTGCAAGGTCGCGCATGTTGTCGCTAGATGCATCAGACGCAATTTCATTTCTTGGTTTTTCAGCGTCAGCAGTGCCATTGCTTAAGGCATCCAGATAGGTTTCGATGTTCTGGGCTAAGTTTTGACCGCTGCCCCACATCTGCTTCTTGATTTTTGTTGGCGATATTTCAGATGGTCTGTAATCAGCCACTGCAGCAGCACAGATGATGAGGTCAGCATCTGAAGCCGCTCTAAGCATTTCTTGATGCATTTCGACAGCTGTTGTGACATCAATATGTGTTAGATGTTCATCAACAGGTACAGTTTCTGCTGTGGGTCCTGCGACTAGTTCCACCTCTGCTCCTTTGTGCAATGCTGCTCGTGCCAGAGCAATGCCCATTTTTCCAGATGAGCGATTTGTCATATAGCGCACAGGGTCAAAATATTCATGAGTTGGTCCAGCACTGATAAGAACTTTTTTGCCTGCAAGAGTGGTGCTGGTTTGGATATGCTCCTCTACTGCAGTGAACAAGTCAGCAATGTCTGCCATACGTCCAGGACCACTGGTTCCACAGGCGAGCTCTCCTGCTGCGGGCCCGATAATGTTTGCTCCACGTGATGCAAGGGTCGTGAGGTTTTCCTGTGTTACCGAGTCAAGATACATTTGTGTGTTCATAGCAGGGGCTATTAGTAGCGGACCCTGAAAGGTGAGCGCAGTGGTAGTTAGCAGGTCATCAGCACGACCATGTGCGATTTTGGCGATGACATTTGCCGTTGTGGGTGCGATTAGAAAGATATCTGTTTCTTGTGCCAAGCTGATGTGATTGATGGGTGCATGTGGGTCATCAAATAACTCAGTTGCAACGGGATTACCTGTCAGCGATCGAAAGGTAGCTGCACCGATGAATTCTTGTGCATGTTCAGTCATTACGACCTTGACATTATGTCCCGCATGTACCAGCTGACGTACAAGGTCGCATATTTTATAAGCAGCAATGCCACCTGTGATTCCCAGCAGAATAGTTTTTTGTTGTGCGCCATCAGTCATGCCTGCTATTGTATCAGCAAGTCACGAGCAAAAGAGAAGAAGAGAATAGCAAAACCGCTGCAGCTGATGAGCCTATGTTGCGATGATTTCAGATACAGACTTTAGGAGCAGACCGTTTATGGCTATAAGCATCCGCCCCCCCTTGTATGCAGTAATACTGTTATGTAACACTTTGTTACATAACTTTTTCTGCGAGAGAAAATCGCTTACACTGTATCGCATGCTTTTGTTCCACGCAAGAGGGCGTAAGGGCAAAAGCGTTACAAAAATAGGAGGAAGAAATGACTACTGGAAGAAACAAGTTCGTCGTATTGTTACTGGCACTGGCGCTCATCTTTTCATTTGCGCTGATTGGTTGTGGCGATGATGCAGATGCAGACAAGGGTACAGTAAACGGTGACGCTGATACTGCAGAGCCAGTGACCTTGGTAGTGGGTGCGACTCCCGTACCACATGCAGAAATTCTTGAATTTGTAGGCGAGAAGCTACGTGAAGAGGGAATCGAGATAGAGGTAACCGTTTACACGGATTTTGTTTTGCCAAACATGGCGCTTGACGCAGGTGAAATCGATGCGAATTTCTTCCAGCATCTGCCATATCTGGAAAGTTTTGGCGAAGAGAATGGCACTGATCTCACACCCATCACAGGTATTCACTTTGAGCCTTTAGGACTGTATCCTGGTCAAAGCGATGATCTTGATAACATTCCAAATGATGCACAGATTGCGATACCCAGCGATCCTACCAATGGGGCACGTGCTCTTAATCTGCTTGAATCGGCAGGGATTATTACACTGGATCCAGACGCGGGTCTGTTGGCAACATCACGCGACATTACAGGCAACCCTCATAATGTCGAAATCGTAGAAGCAGAGGCACCTCAGCTGCCTCGCACGCTGCCAGATGTTGATTTTGCAGTCATTAATGGCAATGTTGCCCTGCAGGCAGGCATTGATTTTGATACCGTGCTGATCACCGAGGACAGAGAGTCCGAGGCTGCACTTACCTACACTAACCTGTTAGTGGCACAAACTGAGCGTGCAGATGACCCTGCAATCCTCAGGCTAGCAGAAGTTTTGAATTCAGAAGAGGTTCGCAATTTCATTCTCGAGCAATATGAAGGTAGAGTTGTCCCCACATTCTAAAGTGCTCCAGACACGCAACCTCTGCGTCGAATCAAAAAATCCAGCTGCTCACGTAAAGCAACTACGCTGCACAGCTGGATTTTCAATTCTCCTTGACACTTGCGCATCTGGAACACTCTAGTACAAAGCGCGATGGAATATATTCCTCTTGCTATAATATCCGTATGAAAATTTACAACACACTCAGCAGACAAAAAGAACTATTTGAACCGCGCAATTCCGGCAAAATCAGCATGTATGTCTGCGGACCGACTGTCTATAACTACATTCATATTGGCAATGCACGTACCTTTTTATCTTTTGATGTTATTAGGCGCTACCTGCAGTGGAGTGGCTATGATGTTGCCTTTGTGCAGAACATTACCGACATTGATGACAAAATTATCCAGCGCGCAGCAGAGGAAGGACGCAATCCTAATGAAGTTGCGCAGTTTTACACAGATGCCTTTATTGCCGATATGCGTGCGATGGGAGTAGCAGACCCCGACATTCGTCCAAAGGCGACACAGATGATTCCAGAAATGATTGAAATCATCCAACAGCTAATTGCAGGCGACCATGCCTATGCAACAGCAGATGGTGATGTCTACTTTGCAGTACGTTCTTTCCCAGAGTATGGCAAGTTGTCGGGACGCGATATTGATGATTTGCTACATGGAGTACGTAAGGATCTTGACGACAGTAAGCACGACCCCTTAGATTTTGCGCTGTGGAAGTCCGCAAAACCCGGTGAGCCGTCTTGGGATAGCCCCTGGGGTGCGGGACGTCCAGGTTGGCATATCGAATGCAGCGCTATGAGTGATGCAGAACTGGGCATTCCCTTTGACATTCATGGTGGTGGTGTTGATCTGGTCTTTCCGCACCATGAAAATGAAATAGCACAGACAGAGGCGGCCACGGGTAAGCAGATGGCACACTACTGGATGCACAGCGGCATGCTGCAAACTTCAGGCGAAAAGATGAGCAAGTCGCTGGGTAACTTTATGCTGCTACATGATGTGCTAAAAAAATATGATCCTAATGTCATTCGCTTGTTGATGTTGCAGACGCACTATCGTAGTCCTTTGGACTTTTCTGACACACGTCTTGTAGAGGCCGCAACAAGCTTAGAGCGCGTTCAGTCATTGGTTGATCGTGCCACTTTTGTGCTTGCTGCATCAAGCAATCCTGCCAGTTGGCGCAAGCGTAGCAGGCAGATGTTTCCTAGTGCTGCGTCTACCGTGTTGCAAACGGCATATGTTGCGACTGGTAGCGAATTCCGCAGAGAAATGAACGATGACTTTAATGCGGCAGGTGCGTTGGCAAGCTTGTTTGATTTAGTTCGTCAGATGAATACTTTTTTGGACGATACGGCAGCAGAGGCACTTGACGAAGACGAAGTCCTTTCCTTGCAATCTGCCCATGATACCTTGCTGGAGCTGTTTAATGTATTGGGGATACAACTTGTAGCAAATGATGTGGCAGATAAAGGCAATCCACAAGCAGAAGCCTTGCTGCAGGAACGTACTGCGGCACGTGAAGCAAAGGACTGGGCACGCGCTGATGAAATTCGCGATGAACTAGATCAACTGGGCTATGCGATCAAAGACACTCCTCAAGGCCCGCAATTGGTTGCAAGATAATGCGTATTGAAGGAAGAAATGCAGTCCTTGAAGCACTGCGCTCGGGGCTAAAAGTACAGCGTGCGATGCTGTTGCGTGGTATCAAGCCAGGCAAAAATACTGATGAGATCCTTGCGCATCTACAGCAACAACAGATAAAGCCTCAGTACGTTGCGCGCGCAGACCTTGACAAGCGCAGCGAGCACGGTGCACATCAAGGCGTAATGATATGGACTGCTCCATTTGAATTTTCACCCTTGAATCAAGTCGTTCAAAACGTAGAAGGCCAATCCAATGCCCTGGTAATTGTGCTGGATCACGTTACTGATCCTGGCAATCTGGGAGCCATTGCTCGCAGTGCAGAAGTTTTTGGCGCAGCAGGTCTCATCGTTGCAAAAGATCGTGCTGCTGCCGTTACTCCTGCGGCACATAAGGCTGCCGCAGGTGCCTTGTCGCACTTGCCTGTAGTGCAGGTAACCAACATCAGTCGTACCTTGCAGCAGCTAAAAGATGCTGATTTTTGGATAGCGGGGGCAAGTGAACATGCAAAAACTGCGGTATGGGATACACAACTTAATGGCAGAATAGCCCTGGTGATGGGGGCAGAGGATAAAGGTCTGTCGCGACTGGTAAAAGATAACTGTGATTTTCTGGTCAAGCTCCCTCAGCTTGGCAAGGTTCAATCGTTAAATGTGGCACAGGCAGCTACGGCATTAATGTATGAGTTTTCTCGCCAATGCGAGGATGGCGCGTAGCGGCTGTGGTTCGAAGCGGCGACTTACTTTTTTGAGTGATGCGCTGATGGGGATATGCTGTGGACAGAGCTTTTCGCATTTACCACACTGATTGCACAGATGCGGACTTAGAGGATTTTTTGTGATTACTGCAGTACTGGTCAGATACAGAGTTATCCCTGCAATATATCCTTGCGCGTAGCTGGTATTATATGCTGATAGGCAAGCTGGTATGTTTATTCCTTTGGGACAGGGCAGGCAATAATTACAACTGGTGCAGTTAATTTTATATGACTGCCTAAACACATCAATGACATCGTCGTAGACTGCCAGTTCAGTGTCTGTCAAGAACCTAAAGTTGTCTAGTGAGCGCAGATTGGTCTGTACAATCCGCTCATTGCTCATGCCACTAAGCACTGTTGTAATTTCAGATTGATTCCACAACCACCACAGTGCCCAGTCCGCAGGACTCAAATCTGGATTTACTTCACTGAATAGCTGCATTGCCTGTTTTGGTAAACCTGTGGCAAGCTTGCCGCCCAACAATGGCTCCATAATCATAACGGTCATACCTTTGTTGTGGGCAGCGGCAAGCCCCTGTGCACCAGCCTGATAGTTTTGATCATAATAGTTGTATTGGATCATGCAGAATTCCCAAGGATAAGAATCGATGACTTTTAAAAAATCATCATAGTTGCCATGATAGGAAAATCCAATTTGATGAATCTGCCCTGTCGATTTTTTTGCAGCAATCCAATCTTCAATGCCCAGTGCATACATTGCTTCCCATTGTGCAAAGCTGGTTATGTTGTGCATGAAGTAATAATCGATATAGTCAGTTTGCAGCCTGCACAATTGCTCATCGAAATACTTGTCAAAGTCGGTGCTGCGCTTGCACATGCTTAAGGGTAGCTTTGTGGCAATATAGACATTTTTGCGCTTGTTGTGTTTCGCAAGAACTCTTCCCAGTGCGACTTCGCTGCCTAGATACATATATGCAGTATCAAAGTAGTTAATGCCACCATCAATTGCAGCAAGGACAATACGTTCAATTTCTGCCCTGTCACGAGGAAAGCGCATGCATCCCAATCCCAGAGCAGAAAGCTTGTTTCCTGATTTTTTATCGATGCGATATTCCATGTAACCAGTATAGTTCTTTTCTAGGAGATTTTTTGAGCTGCCCTAGGCAGATAATCGTATATTTGCTACAATAGCTAGCTGCTGAAAGTGGCGGGTATAGCTCAGCTGGTTAGAGCGCCTGACTGTGGCTCAGGAGGCCGCGGGTTCAAATCCCGTTACTCGCCCCAAGCTCTATGCATATACCTAAAGCTTGGGGAGCCTCTTTTGGCAAATCTCTGCCGTGTACGCATGTCAGAGACATTACACATACAGGTGGACTAGGACGCCAACGTGCCCAAGATGGGTGGCGTTTTCTAGGATGAAACCTGTAGAGGACACAACGAAAGGAATAAACGTACTATGGCTGTTGTAACTATGAAAGGCCTGTTAGAAGCAGGCGTCCACTTTGGGCATCAGACCCGTCGCTGGAATCCAAAGATGAAACCCTTTATTTTTACGCAACGGGGTGGAATCTACATTCTAAACCTGCAAAAAACTATGCAGGAATTGGAAAAGTCCTACAAATATGCCTATACCGTCGGTCAGCGTGGTGGCGAAGTTCTTTTTGTCGGCACAAAGAAGCAGGCGCAAGGGCCACTGGAAAAAGCAGCAGAGCAAGCGGGCATGCCTTATGTAACTCAGCGTTGGCTGGGTGGAATGTTGACAAATTTTGAAACAGTGCGCTCACGTGTATCTCACATGGAAAAACTCGAAGCCATGATTGAAGATGGCACTATGGCGACACTTCCCAAAAAGGAGCAAATTCTTAAAGGCAAGGAACTCGCAAAGCTGCGCAACAATCTTGAAGGTGTGCGCAACATGCGCAGCCTACCTGCAGCACTTTTCATTGTTGACACGATGCGCGAGACCATTGCAGTTGCAGAGGCGCGCAGACTAGGTATCCCAATTATTGCAATTTTGGATACCAATTCTGATCCAGATGAAGTCGATTTTCCCATTCCTGCAAACGATGATGCGATTCGTTCAATTTCACTGATCACGAACGTTATTTCAGCAGCAGTGCTTGAAGGAAACGGTGGCGTTACCGCAATGAAGGCTGCAGAAGCAGAGGCAGAGACAGAAGAGGCTTCTGAACAGGCAGCTTCAGATGCAGCTACACAAAGCGGTGAGGAAAGTCCCATTCGCTTTGATGAAGATGTGCAGCTTGACGCAACTGATGTTGCAGACGCAGAGGCAGAAGCCGCAGCTGATACAGGTACCGTTCCTGCGGACAAAGCAGCACCTGCAGGCACCAACTAAGCAATAAATACGATTACATATAGTATTTTGAATTTGGAGAGGAGAGAGTCATGTCAAATGTTAGTGCAAAGCTAGTCAAAGAGCTTCGTGAAATCACAGGAGCAGGCATGATGGAATGTAAAAATGCACTGCAAGAGGTCGAAGGCGACATAGAGGCAGCCGTTGATTTTTTGCGTACACGTGGATTGGCAGCATTGTCCAAGAAAGCTGATCGTGCAACCAATGAGGGCGCGATTGCAGAATACATTAGCACTGATGACAAGACAGGCGTCCTGATTGAAGTCAATTGCGAGACAGACTTTGTGGCAACCAACCAGACCTTTACTTCATTCACAAAGTTGCTTGCAGAGGTTGTAGCAAAGCATGATCCAGCAGACAATGATGCTCTAATGAAGCTGTCTGTGCCAGGTCGCGATATTACTATTGAAGAGCTTTTTGGTGAGACTGTGGGCAAGCTGGGTGAAAACATCAAGGTTGCTCGCTTCACACGCATTGAACTCGCAGACACTGGTGCACTTGCTGCATACATCCATGGTGGGGCAAAAATTGGCATCATGGTTCAGTTTAAGTTGGGCAACCAGGTAACTGCTGAAAAAGAGCCATTCAAAATCTATGCACGTGACGTTGCCATGCAGATTGCGGCAGCGAACCCTATTGCAGTGCGCCGTGAAGACTTTGATTCTGCACTAATTGAGAAGGAAAAAGATATCTACAAGGCACAAGCTGCAGAAAGCGGTAAGCCAGAAAACATCCAAGAGATGATGGCAGAAGGTCGCCTGAAAAAGTTTTTCAAGGAGCAGGCTCTGGTCGAACAGGCTTATGTCAAGGATATGGATATCAGCGTTGACGAATATACAAAGCGTAGCGCAAAACTACTTGATGACACAATCGAAATTGTAGCGTTTACGCGCTATGACCTGGGAAGCACAAATTAACAGGACCGATAAAACACTCTGGGAAAGGAATTCTCATGGCAGCTAAACTGACAGGTGGCGCAGTACACATCTCTATTGACGTGCTAGCTGATCTAGCGGGATATTCTGCAATGGAAAGCTATGGAGTTGTTGGGATGGCTGCTCCCAGTCTGCGTGATGGACTGGTTCAGCTACTGCCACAGCAAAAACTGCGCAGGGGCGTAAAGATTACCAATTCTCTTGATGCGGATGGTGAAGAACTTCCTGATCAGGTTGAAGTTGACTTGTATGTTGTTATCGAATATGGCACTCAGCTTGCAGAAGTGTCGCGCAACCTTGCTGATCGTGTGCGTTATACTTTGACATCCATGACGGACATCAAGGTTGATCGTGTTGATGTGCATGTCCTTGAGGTTCGAGTGCGTCAGGGGGCATAACAATGAATAGCAAAAAGATTGCCGCCGTGCTGCCTGCACGTGCCTTAATCGCGGGTGCTGCAGCAGCACTCAAGGAGCGTATTGAAGACGTAAACGTACTAAATGTTTTCCCTGTTCCTGATGGGGATACAGGTACCAACATGTCACTGACTCTCGAATCCGTTGTCAATGATGTTTCAAAGCTGTCTGATGATGCCAGCATGGAGGAACTATGTAAAGCAGCAACTCACGGTTCGCTAATGGGTGCGCGTGGAAACTCGGGCGTTATTTTATCTCAAATCGTGCGCGGAATTTGCGAGGGCATGGTTGCCTCAGAGGGCTTCGAGCCTGTCGAGCGTCTTGCAACAGCGTTTGAGAAGGCAAAAGAAGTTGCTTATCAGGCTGTGCGTAAACCTGTTGAAGGCACGATGCTTACCGTTATTTCCGATATGGCGCGTGCCGCGCGTGCCGCAGCAGATGCAGGCTTAGAGCTTGAAGAAGCACTTGATGGCGTCAGTGCAGCCGCACATGAATCGGTTAGGCGTACTCCCGACCTACTTCCTGTTTTAAAAGAAGCGAACGTGGTCGATGCGGGCGGATTTGGCCTTGTCATTGTGTTTGATGCTTTTGTCGCCTTATTCCTCGGTCGTGAAATTGCAGATATTGCACATTTTGATCCTGCGCGCAGTAATGCCATGCAGGTTGTTCCCGTTGATGACTGGGATGATGACGAGTTCCTCTACTGCACAGAGTTTCTGTTCTACGGTGATCAGCTTGACAAAGAACAGGGACTAGACTATTTGGGCACTACAGGTGGTAGTGAACTTATTGTTGGCACAGATGGACAGTTCAAAGTGCACGTTCACACCGACAATCCTGCTGAAATCCTGGGCTTTTTCCTAAAGCAAGGAGATTTAGCAGAAGTGCACATCCACAATATGAAGCAACAGCAAGAGGCACAAAGCGAAGCTGCTGCAGATGCTCCTGTCGAGCACAAGTCGATTGCCACCATCGCAGTTGCCCCCAGTGATGGTCTTGCCAATATCTTGACATCTCTTGGTGTTGACTATGTCATCACGGGAGGGCAGACCATGAACCCTTCAACTCAAGACTTTATTGATGCAGCAAATAAGTTGTCTGCCGACAACTTTGTCTTGATGCCAAATAACAAAAACATTGTCATGGCAGCCCAGGCGGCAGCAACGGCACTTTCCGTACCTGCAGTAGTTGTGCCAACAACGAATGTGCCTGCATCGTTTTCTGCGATGCTTGTCTTTAATCCTGGTGCAAACAACTTGGATGATCTCGCTGCAGAAATGCTTGAGATTGCAGAAGATGTTCGCTGTGGTGAAATTACTGCAGCAATTAAAGATTCAAAGGCAGCAGAGGTTGGCACTATCAAAAAAGGCGAAATTATCGGCATCGTAGATGCAAAAGACATTGTGGCAAAAGGTAGCAGTGTCAGCGAGGTTGCTATGGCATTACTGCCAAAATTAGGTGCTGCTGACTGTGAGAATCTGACCCTGCTTGCAGGCGAAGACTTTTCTGACAAAGATCTCGAAGCACTGGCAGAAGAAATCGAAGCTCAATGGCCAGACCTTGAAATTGACAACCAGCGTGGTGATCAGCCGCTCTATCCACTATTGATGGCATGCGAGTAGAGGCAAGTAGGAGACAATTGTGGCAGAAAAAATGGCGAAAAATCAGTCAAAGGTTGCAATTATCACAGATGGTGGCTGTGATCGCACAAGTGCAGAGGCGCGCGAATTTGGCTTTGATCTAATTCCCATTCCACTTGCATTTACTGATGGCAGTCCATCATCTTCAGATGATTTTGGCGTTCGTGATTTCTGGGAAGCTCTGCTTAGTGATTACGAAAGTGTGCCCAAAACCTCACAGCCAACCAAGTTTAGCTATGAGCAAAAACTGCAAGAAGCGGCAGACGCAGGCTATGAATCAGCCCTGATTATCACCATATCAACAGGACTTTCTTCAACCTATGATGTAGCTGTTATGGCCGCAGAACAAGCTCCTATTCCTGCACGCGTCCTTGATTCACGTATCGTAACTTGGCCCATGGTCATCCTTTGCAAGGCTGCCATCAAAGGCGCAGAAGCCGGACTAGATCTCGAAGATTTGCTTGTCTATGTTGATGCAGTTCGCGATACTATGAGCTTGCTCATGGTGTTCGACACTTTAGAGTACCTTGTTCGCGGGGGACGTGCAGGACGTACAGCAGGGCTGTTGGCGTCAGCACTCGACATTAAGCCTATCTGCACTTTCGAGTCAGACGGTGTTATCGATTCGGTCAAAAAGACACGCGGACGCAAAAAGGCTTTTCAGACAATACCCAGACTGATTGCAGAACGTTACAAGGATACTGAAGATCTGCGTTATGCAATGCTCTTTGCAGACGATACTGCGCCTGCAGAAGAATTGCATGAAAAAATCAAGGAGGCAGATTTACCTGGAAAGTTTCTGGGCATGAACCAAATTGGTATCGTTGTAGGTATCTACTGCGGACCAGGAACGGTAGCCAGTTTGCATTGGCGAGACCTTGACCCGCGCGACTACATCACAGACAAGTCCTAGCGATCCAGCCAGACGGCTTTTGGCGTGGGGTGATCCTGCCGCAAGTGCACGCTTTGTCAATGCGGGGCGTGCAAAACAGCTTGAAACACTCGGAATTTCTCGCATAGGCGAGCTACTCTATCATGTGCCCTACCGCTATCTGGATTTGACCAGTACGGCACAGCTGGGTCCTGTGTCTACGGGTGATGCCACGGTAGTGGGCACCGTCTATGAAGTTACTAAGCGCAAAACTTATCGCAGCCCAGGCCCTAAGCGCAAACAGCTGACAATTACTGAGGTTACTCTAACGGATGGCACGGGCACGCTTATCGGTGTCTGGTTTAACCAGCCTTGGGTCGAGCGTAGCTACGCAGCAGGACAGGTGCTTGCCTTTTCGGGAGAAGTAAAACTGCGCAATGGCTTAAAGCAAATCGTCCAACCCTTTGTAGAAAAAATAGCAGATGTGCCTGCAGAGCACAGTTCAGCGGCAGAGGGCGTCCATATCTCTCCAGATAGTGCTATGGGGTCAGATGTAGATATGGGTGACAGCCTAAACATGGGACGAGTTTTGCCCGTTCATAGCACAACTGAAGGTCTGTCCGTTGGCTGGCTGCGTCGCGTAATCGCTGCGGCAATTGATGACTATGGGCAGGTGGGCGAGTATCTGCCTATGCATGTTTTGCAGAATCATGATCTTGCACCCTATAGTTGGGCACTGCAGCAAATTCACTTTCCAACAACACTTGCAGACGCAGATACTGCGCGCAAACGACTTGCCTTTGGCGAACTGCTTGACTTGCAGTTGTTGATAGCAAGAAGGCGTTACCGCCTAACGCGACAAGCTACCGGTCACACTCATCAGGTTCTTGGTGCATTTCACCAGGCATTATCCAAGCAGCTGCCTTTCAGCTTGACTAATGATCAGGATCAGGCAGTTACACAGATACTTGATGACATGACACGCTCTTACCCTATGCAACGCTTGCTGCTAGGTGACGTTGGCACAGGAAAGACCATTGTTGCTGCTTTTGCTCTTGCAGTAGCAGCAGACTCAGGCGGACAAGCTGCCATGATGGCCCCGACCGAGGTACTGGCACAGCAGTACGCGAAAAAGCTTGGTCCAATGTTTGACCAGATGGGCTTGCGTTGGGCGTTGCTGACTGGGGCAACAGCTGCTGCGGATAAACAACAGATACTCGATGATCTTGCAGGCGGACAGACGCAGGTTATTTTTGGCACACATGCACTACTTGAAGATAAGGTAGAGTTTGCAAATCTGACCCTTGTTGTTGTTGACGAGCAGCATCGATTTGGCGTTCAGCAAAGGCGTGCACTGCACAGCAAAGGACAGTCGGCAGACGTGCTGGTTATGAGTGCGACCCCCATTCCGCGCACTCTGACCTTAACGGCATTTGGGGATCTTGCAGCCAGTTATTTGCGTACACGTCCCATTGCAGGTGCAGGCATTACAACTAAAAAAGTCAAATTTTCAAATATCGCCGCAGCCTATGACGCAGTCCATGTGGCAGTAAAGCAAGGGCAGCAGGCATACGTGGTTTGTGCTCTCGTTGATGAATCAGCGAGTATCGAAGCACAGTCTGCGCTGCGCATGGCGCAGCATCTTGCCGCAGATGAGTTCAGCGCATATCGCGTTGAGGTTCTGACAGGCAAAATGAAGCCAGCAGATAAAACACGCATCATGGATGATTTCCGCGCAGGAAAAATTGATGTACTGGTCTCAACAACAGTCATTGAAGTTGGAGTAGATGTTCACAATGCTACCGTAATGCTGGTACTGGATGCTGACCGTTATGGTCTGGCTCAGCTGCATCAGTTGCGCGGACGAGTAGGACGCGGTAAGCAAGCAGGCGAGGTCTGGCTGGTGTCAGACTCTTTTTCGCATGCATCAAAAGAGCGCTTTGCCGCACTGCTTGACACTGACGATGGCTTTCGCTTGGCAGAACTTGATTTGAAGCAACGGGGCGCAGGCGAACTATTAGGAAACCGCCAAAGTGGAGTTGCTCACTTCAAAGTTGCAGACCTCAGCACAGATGCTGACTTGCTTGAAGCAGCAAGAACAGAGGCCTTGAGCCTAATTGCCGCTGATCCACAACTTCAAGCAGATGAAATAAGGGTGTTGCAAGTTCGAATAGAAGCGCTTGAGAAAAAGCTCGGTGACTGGAAAGTGGCAGGATGAAGGCACAACTTTCATCCTGCCATCTTGGATATATCACTCTCATTCCTGAGCGAAGCGAAGGATCTTTTGTGCTACAGCAAAGCGTACTTGGCGAGACTCTATCCCTTATGCATTCAAGACTGGTGTTTCAATGAGAATTATTGCAGGCAAGTGGGGTGGCAGACGCTTACAGGCACCAGCAAATCACAGTACGCGACCAACGACAGGTCGCGTTCGTGAGTCACTTTTTTCTAGCCTACATTCACAGCTAGGCAGTTTCGATGGCTTGCACGCCCTTGATGTCTTTGCAGGAAGTGGTGCTTTGGGCCTAGAAGCACTCTCACGTGGAGCTTTAAGGCTTACGGCAATAGAGTCAGATCCCAGAACTGCACAACTAGTCAAGGACAATTACGCAAAGCTGTCAGACAATTCAGATCATGCAGACTTCCAGCTATATCAGGGCGATATTTTCAAGTTAATCTCACGTCTGCACAATCTGGGTGCAGATCTTATCTTCCTTGATCCACCTTATGACTTGTCAGATAAGAAGCTTCATAATCTGCTTATCAAATTGGGCGACGTTAAGGCTTTTTCCTTAGATGCTCTTGTAGTAATCGAGCGAGCAAAATCTGCAAAATCAGAGTTATTCTTGCCAGAAAATTTCACCATCGTAAAATCAAAAACCATTGCAGAAACCGCCCTGTACTTTACAACTGTGGCACAATAACGGGTAGGCATTACTGAAAGGACGCAGATGATAAAGGCAGTTATTCCAGGAACCTTTGATCCTGTAACCAGTGGACATCTTGAGATTATCGAGCGCGCCCATGCACTTTTTGACCAAATTGTCATAGGCGTGGCACGATCTACAGGTAAGCGCGGAACAGGTACTTTATTTGCCCTGGATGAACGCTGTGATTTAGCACGTGCAGCTACCGCACATCTGGAAAACATTCATGTTCTACCTTTTGATGGCATGCTGATTGATTTTGTTCGTGCACAAAATGCCACAGCAATTGTAAAGGGTCTACGTGCTATGACTGACTTTGAAAATGAATTTCAGATGGCAGCCATCAACTGGCGCTTTGACGCACAAATCGAAACCATTTTTATCATGTCTTCACCTGATCACATGTATCTATCATCATCTGCAGTAAAGGAAGTGGCTCTGTTAAAGGGACCACTCTGCGGACTGGTGCCTGCAAATGTAGAAGAGCCACTGCGGCAAAAATTCTTGTAACAAATTGCTGTGTGACAGCTATGATTTAAGCGAATATGTCCAATCACAGGTATACTTATGAATGCACGAATTGCATCGTTGCATGTGCAAAATTTTACGGACAGAAATTTTGAAAGGATAAATAATGAAAAAAGTATTTAGTCTTGTGTTGATTCTGGGTCTTGCCATGGTGCTGCTTGCGGCCTGCGGTGGGGATGCAGAACCTGAAACACCAGAAATACCACCAACACCAACATCAGAAACAGCAGTAGAACCAGCAGATCTTTGGGAGGGCGATATGACAAAGGTAAAAATTGAAATTGAAGACTACGGTGACATTATCCTCGAGCTAAACGAATCAGTGGCTCCAATTACTGTGGAAAACTTTCTCGGACTTGTTAATGATGGATTCTATGATGGATTGACCTTTCATCGCATTATTGATGGATTCATGATTCAGGGTGGTGATCCAGAAGGCACAGGGATGGGTGGTTCTGGCACCAACATCACAGGTGAATTCGCAGCAAACGGTGTTGATAATCCCATCACACATGTTCGCGGAGTCATATCTATGGCGCGTTCGCAGGATTTTGATAGCGCAAGCTCTCAGTTCTTTATTGTTCATCAAGATAGCAACTTTTTAGACAGAGAATATGCGGGCTTTGGTCGCGTTGTTGAAGGCATTGAAGTCGTGGATGCCATTGCAGAAAATACTCCAGTCATAGATGGAAATGGTGGTGTTCTGGCAGAAGACAAGCCAGTGATTACTCGCATTACTGTAGTGGACTAAGTCCGCTACTTTGTACACGCGTAAGTGATTAGCGAGCACACTCAGTGACGGTTACCAAAATACAATTTGGAACTGATGGCTGGCGTGCACAAGTGGGACGCGGCTTTGACACAGAAAGTGTCAGCCGCGTTTCTCATGCGACAGCTTGTGCCTTTGCCGAGGTGGCACAGGCGAAAGGCTGGCAGTCGCTGCGTATCATTATTGGTTATGATACACGCGAAGGTGCGGATCAATTCGCAGGCCTTGCGGCACAGATAGTGGCAGATACTATGGCTGCCTGCTTGCCAAACCAGGATGTGCAGGTCGTACTTTCAGATCGCTACGTGCCGACACCCTGCGTATGCTGGACGATTGCACGTGATAAAAGTGCTATTGGTGGCATACAGCTAACAGCGAGCCACAATCCTGCAGGGTGGTTGGGATTTAAGGTGCGTATGAGCGACGGTGGTGCCGCTCCTGTGGAGTTTACTCAGCGCATTGAAGAGCTCTTAGATGCATCTGTTCCTGTCGCCTCAGGTGCAGTTAGCTCGGTTGCTGCAGTTGACATCCTGTCACCGTATTTGGACGCACTCTGCCAATTTGTTGATGTAGATGCCATTCGTGCTGCCAACCTAAAACTGGTAGTTGACCCGCTCTATGGCGCGGCACGTGGTTATTTGGCTGATACGTTTGAACGGATTGGGACGACAGTCATCAGAATTCATGATAGTGCAGACCCCAAATTTGGTGGCTTGCATCCTGAGCCTATCCCGCCTTGGACAGACACTGCTGCTAATGCTGTAAGGCAAAATGCTGCTATTGCAGGGTTTGTCATGGATGGCGATGCTGATAGGTTGGGTGCCATTGATGATATGGGCACCTTTGTGTCTTCTCATAAGATTCTTGCCTTGCTTGCGATACATCTTGTTGAAAATCATGGACGGCAGGGCAGAATTGTAAAAACACTCTCAACTTCGCTACTGGTTGATCGCATTGCGGCTTTTCTGGGTGTACCCAGTACTACGACTCCTATTGGCTTTAAATGGATCTACGCAGAAATGCTACAGGGTGATGTTCTAATTGGTGGCGAAGAAAGTGGTGGCATTGGTATTCCTGGCCACATCTTTGAACGTGATGGTCTGTTGATGAGTTTGCTGCTTGCCGAGATGATGGCAACCACAGGGCATAGTCTGCGTCAATTAATCCAGCAGCTTGAAAAGCGCGTAGGCGTACTCTATTACGATCGCTACGATTTGACCCTGAATCAGCAAGATGTGCAGGGGGTGCGTCGTGCTCTGCCAACTTTAAATCCTGTTACAATTGCAGGTAGTGCTGTTATGCACTATACGCATACCGACGGTGCGAAGTTTATATTGAGCGACAGTGAGTGGTTGCTGCTACGTGCATCTGGCACAGAGCCAATGGTACGTATTTATGCTGAATCTGCAACGCGTGAGCGCACAGCAGAACTGCTTGCGGCAGGAAAACAGCTCGCCAAAGAGACCACTGTTAAAAGGGCTAAGGGTCAGAAGGGCTAGGGGATGAGTTCGCCCATGCGAATCACAATGGTCAATAAGTACTATCCGCCCCATGTGGGTGGCATAGAGTCGCATGTGCGCGATCTTGCAGAAGGACTTGCTGCAGCGGGGAATTGCGTTCGTGTTGTCTGCAGTAATGATAATCGTAGTTATGCAGAGGATGTAATTGGCGGTGTCGAGATAGTACGCTTGCCTCGCATTTTTGAACGTGCGTCGACTCCGATAGTACGTAATCTGGGGTCCATTTTGAACTATGAATCGCAGCATGCAGATATATTGCATTTCCACTTTCCGTATCCATGGGGAGAATTCGAATGGGTAGGGCAGCTCGCATCAAAGACGCAGCCTTATGTGGTTACCTACCACTCAGACATCATACGCCAGAAAAAGGCACTTGCTGCCTACAGTCCCTTCTTGAACAAATTCCTTAACAGATCACGCCTTATTATGGCTTCATCGCCGCAACTTATCGAGTATTCGCCTTGGCTGTCTACATGCAAGGAAAAATGCCATCAAGTGAATTTTGGTATACCTGGTGATCGCATTGCATATAATTCGCAGGCAGCTGCGCGTGCCGCGCAATTGCGAGAACAATATGCGTCAGATGGAAAGCCCTTAGTATTGTTTGTTGGCAGGCTTATCTATTACAAGGGAATCGAAGTTCTTGCAAAGACAACCCACAAGGTTGATGCGAACTTCATTATCATTGGAAAAGGTTCCGACTGTGGTCTTCTTGCTGACATCTCGCCGCGTACTCATATTATTGATTATGTTGATGACGATGAGCTTGTTGCATGGTATCACGCAGCAGATGTCTTAGTCTTGCCCAGCATTGAATCATCAGAAGCCTTTGGGCTTGTACAGATAGAGGCACATGCCGCAGGAACTCCTACGGTTTCTTCAAGACTCAAAACAGGTATAGTGTATGCAAATCTTGATGGGGTAACGGGACTTACCGTGGCACCTCGCAATGCCGATGTGCTTGCAGGAACCCTGAGTGCTTTGCTTGCAGATAATCAGCTGCGTACTCGACTAGGGCAACAAGCACAAAAACGCGTACTTGCAGACTTTACTGTCCCGCGCATGGTGCAAGACGTTACTAAGGTATATCAGCAAGCACTATCAGAGAGTGTTCAGCTTGCGTCAGCAGATCAGGAATCTGAGACCAGCATAGAAAGTGCTAGTTAATGTCGCGACTACAATTTCGCATTTTCTCAATTTTTGCTGATATTGTGTTGGTCAATGCCGCAGTGTTGGCAGCTTTCACCATTCGCTTTCTGGGGAACATTCCTTCGCAAAATATGGATGCCTATCTGGCACTGTTGCCGCTGCTTACACTGGGATATCTGGCATGTGGCTGGCTGTATGACATCTATGATGCGCAGCAGCTTGATTCACGCTGGGCAACAATCTCAAAGGTTGCGTCTGCAGCAATACTGGGCACGATAGCACTTACAGGTATTGCTTATCTAGGCGGCGATGCAACTGCGGCCTTTCCGCGTACGGCACTGCCCTACATTTTGGTTACGTCGATACTTTTTATGCTTGGTTGGCGCCTACTCTTTTTTCATTTGGGTACAATTCGATGGTACGAGCAGCGTACTCTAATTATAGGCAATGGCGATACGGCAACTGACCTTGCGCGCGTTTTGATTGAGCGCGCAAAATGGGGTTGGAATTTATTGGCAGAACTTCCAGGGGATAGCAGCTTGCAGCAGGTCAGTGACGCAATCACGCAGCACGATATTAATCGCGTCATTATTACCGAGCCTGCACGCTCACGAGAGTTTACCGAACATTTAGTATTGGCTGATCACCCTAAATTGACCGTGGATGTTGTTCCAGAACTCTATGAAGCCTTCATTGGGCGTCCTCATACTATTGTTGGCGATATCCCATTGATGCGCTTGGTTTCAGGAGTCACTCCACGCTATCAGCGTGCTATCAAGCGCACGGTCGACATTGTGGGCTCAGTTCTCTTATTGATTGTGACTGCCCCCATTACACTGGTGGCAGCATGTGCGATCCTTCTTTCAGATGGACGACCAATTTTTTATCGACAAGAGCGCACAGGCAGATTTCAAAAAAACTTTCAAATATACAAATTTCGCACGATGATTAAAAATGCCGAGAAAAGCACAGGTCCAGTTCTCGCTGCAAAAAACGATGATCGCATTACTGGCCTAGGCAGAACCCTGCGCAAGTTTCGCATTGACGAATTGCCACAGACCATTAATATCCTGCGTGGCGATATGAGCTTTATTGGCCCCAGACCCGAGCGCCCTGCATTTATTGCTGACTTTCTAACAGATATTCCTGGCTATTCTGAACGCTTTCGCATCAAGCCTGGTGCTACAGGGCTTGCACAGATTCATGGGGGATATGCGACAACGCCTGAGCGCAAGCTTAAGTATGACCTAATGTATCTGTATCAACAAAGTCCAGCATTGGATTTACAAATCATGGTCGAGACCGTCAAGGTAGTGCTTTCAGGAAAGGGCGCGAGATAAGCGTGCGCCTAACAGCGAACGCAGAAGATGTCAGTACAGTACGTGTAGAGTCTGAAAGTCGTACGCTTGCAGGCACAATAGCCTGGTGGACAATTCTGGGACTAGTTGCGATTGTTCCTATTCTAATGGCAAATGGCCCACTTGCGGCCATAGGGCTGAATTTTGCTGATGGCTTTGACGGGGTTAAGATATTTGCCCTGCGTATTGGAGTCATGGTGGCGCTTGCTGCCTGGATATGGGACATTGCGGCAGGTCGTGGTACGATTCGCTATCATCGCATTTACATTTTATTAGGAATCTTTCTTGGGTGGATAGCAATTGCAACGATACTATCCATTAGTCCTGAAACAGCATTTTTGGGCAAATACCGTCGTTATGATGGAATGTGGTCATACTTGCTTTATGCGGCACTGTTCTTTCTCACCATGCAATATGCCACTTCTGCGGCACGCATTAGGCAATTGTTGCAGACCTTAAGCTTTTCAAGTGTAATAGTTGCAGGATATGGGATTTTGCAAGCTGTGGGAGCAGATCCGCTGCATTGGGGTACTTTGCCGTTTGAGCAAAATAGATCCTTTTCGACCTTTGGGAACCCTGATCTACTTGCTGGCTTTCTCGCTTTTAGCATCTTTATCAATTTGGGACTATTGCTTTCTGAGCAGCGCTTCGGCTGGCGCAGCTGGTACTGGTTTGTGCTGCTGCTGAATTCTGTTGTTGCCATTACGGCCTTTTCTCGTGCACTGTGGGTTGCGTTTCTTGTGGCAATCATAATTTTTGTCTTGCTTGCATGGCGTCAAAGGACGAAACTGCACAAGCAGGACAGTCTATTTGCGGCGGGTATTGCAGCAATCGTAAGTGCCTTCATTGGCTATTCATTGACGCGTGTAGATGTGGTGATGAATTTTTGGACACGTGTTCAATCAATCTTTGAATTTGATACAGGTAGTGCACTTACTCGTTTTCAAATTTGGGATGCAGCATTGCTTGCAATTGCACAACGTCCCATTTTTGGTTATGGGCTCGATACCTTTCGTTTAATTTTTCGTCGCTTTTCACCACCAGAGTACTCCTATGCTGCAGGATTTAGATCTGTTGCAGACAATGTACATAATTTTCCCTTGCAGCTTGCTACAGGGATTGGAGCTGTTGGGGCAACCTTGTTCTATGTGCTTCTTCTTTGGGTGGCATATAGAGCAATTCGCAATTGCTTGAAGCTGTCTGTCAGGGGACAGCCGTATCGTCTGCTCTACATAGGGATTACCTGTGCCTGTATCGCCTATTGTGTGCACATATTCTTTGGACTAGCATTGCCCAGCGTAGCATTTTTGCTGTGGATATGTATGGGCATGCTGTTAGCGTCAGATGCAAAAACTATCACTCTGCGACCTATCCTTCAAGCAAATCTGCTTGCAAAATCAGCTGCAGTTGTGGCGACGATGCTTTTGCTGGCTCCCTGCATATTTGCGACACGCCTGTTGATTGCAGACCATGTCTTTGTGACACCTTCGCGCTTTGTTGCAACACAGTTGCACCAAGCAGACGTAGACAGCTTGCGCGCAGCCCAAGTGCAAGCACAGGCAGCAGTTGTACTCAATCCATTTTATGAACGTTACTACACAGATTATTTTATGATTTCTTCGCGGCTTGCTCTGCTGGGCATTGCCACTGACCAGCCAGATGCACATGAACTGGTTGCGCACGCAAAGCAGCAGGCAGATCACTTAATCGCCATGTCTCCATGGGAATATGATTCCTATTTAGTTGTTGCAAATTTCTATATCATGCTCGGACAGACAATTGGTGGTCAAGAAGGACGCGACTACGTGCAATATGCGGCAGATTTTGCATCCGACAAAATTCAATTAGCACCTAATGGCCTTGCTCTGCGCGTACGCTATGCAGAAGCTCACGTGTTGTTAGGAGATATTGACGCAGCGCGATACCAGCTTGAATTTGTTACACAGCAAGACAGCAATTACCGCTCAGCTGCGGAATTTTTGCAAGAGCTCATTGACAATCCTGACCAGTTTCCTCCACTATAGCAGCATGAAAACAAAGCGCGTACTCTTAGTCGAAGATGAAAAGAACATCCGTGATGCCGTTGCGGCATATCTGGAACGTGAAGGGTTTTGGGTAACTGCTGCCGCAGACGGTGAAGCAGCTCTCCATGCTTTTTCTCTGCACAATTTCGACCTTATTGTTTTAGATTTGGGACTGCCAAAGGTTCGCGGTGAAGAAGTGTGCAGTGAAGTGCGCAAAAAAAGTGATGTTCCCATCATCATGCTGACTGCAAAAGGAGAGGTCGAAGATCGTATTGCAGGACTTGAATTGGGTGCTGATGACTATTTGGTCAAGCCATTTTCACCACGCGAGTTAGTTGCCCGAATTAAGGTCTTACTTCGCCGCTCAAACACATCAGATCTTCCCCAGCGTGACATTCTAAAATATGACGACCTCGAACTAGATGTGAGCGGACATCGCGCGTTGCTTGCCGGAAAAGATCTTGACCTTACCGTAAGTGAGTTTAGGCTGCTTTTGGTGCTTGCGCGCTATCCTGGTCGCGTATATAGCCGAATGGAACTTGTCGATAAAGTCTTGGGCTATGATTTTGAAGGCTATGAACGTACTGTTGATTCTCATGTTAAAAACCTACGTGCGAAACTGGGTGATGATCCTAAGTGTCCTCGCTATATTTCGACAGTTCATGGAGTAGGTTATCGCTTTGAATCCCAAGAATAGTTCTAAGAATTCCAGCAATCGCAATACTTCTCGCGAACGTAGCGATCACACGATCGCACTGCAGCTTCTGCACAAAATTACCCGCAGTGTTTTTGCGACACGTCTAAGCTTTGCCTTTGCACTGATTGCTGCAATGACTGCGATTATGGTAGGTGTTATCACGTATGTTACCTGGTCGATTGCCTTTGAAGACTATGTGCGTGAAAACGTGCAGGAAGCCACAGACCTCACGGCAGATGATGCTGAATATTTTGCGAGCCAAACTGAATTTTTGACCGAACATGATCGAGAGATGCGATCCACCACGCTACTTGCTATCAGTGTTGCTGGCCTTGTTGCGGTGAGCATTTCAGTCATCATAGGAGGTTGGTATTCGGACCTACTGGCAGCACCTATTGTGCAAGTGACTCGTGCAGTGCGCAGAATGCGCGATGGAGACGATGATGCACGTGTTGATCTTGCAGGTAATGACGAGATCGCTCAGTTGGGCAGTACTTTTAATCATATGGCAGATACGCTGGCGCAACGACGCCGTCGCGAACGATACATGATTGATGACCTTGCGCATGAACTGCGCACGCCACTAATGGGAATCCAGGCAACGCTTGAAGCGATTCAAGACGGAGTGTACCCAGCAGATAGTGAGCATCTGCAAATTGTGAGTGATGAAACCATGCGCCTGACAGGACTTACAAATGCGTTATTGGAACTAAGCATGCTCGAAAAATACGCAGAGGATTTCCCTCTGTCGCGCATTGATCTGAACGATCCTGTGCGTACTTCAGTTGCAGTTAGTCAGGCGCGCGCTCAGTCTTTGGGACTGCATATCGAAATGGACTTGACTGATGGACTGCGGGTAAACGCAGATGCTGCTCGCTTGCAGCAGGCAATCACGAACCTGCTGAGCAACGCCATTCGCTATTCGCAGACAGGTCAAGTTGTTGTGCTGCGTAGTTTTAGACAAGGTGACGACGCCTATCTGACAATTGCTGATACAGGTATTGGTATCGATGCTGTAGATCTCGAGCACATTTTTAGTCGCTTTTGGCGTGCAGATGATGCACGTGGTCGTTCCAGTGGTGGTGTGGGTATCGGACTTGCGATTACTAAGGAAATTGTTGATCGTCATCAAGGGAAAATAAGCATTGAGAGCGAAAAGGATGTTGGAACCACCTGTACCATTGTGCTACCGCTTGTCTAGTATCTTCTGGTAGGCTTCAAGTACCTGTCTGGCAGTGTTATCCAGGCTGTAGCACTGCGCGCGCTGCTTTGCGCCCACAGACAGTCTGCTGAGCATACTCTCATCTAAGACAAGTCTTTCTGCCTGAGTCAATAGTGCTCCTAATTCGGGCTTGTCTGCAAGCAGGCCACTGCACTCATGTTCGACAGTGTCCGATATTCCAGAAGAGGCGACTGCAACAACAGGAAGTCCTGCTGCCAAAGCTTCGATAACAACGAGGGGGTGTACTTCGCTTACAGAGCCAGTGATAAAGGCATCAGCGAGTGCAATGTAAGAAGGAATATCGCTGTAGTCTTGCGTTCCAGCAAGAATGATACGTTCGTCAAGCCCCTGTTCTTTAATGAAATTTCGTGCGTAGCGCATCTCTGTGCCACTGCCTATGATTAGCAGCTTTGTACTTAAATGTCTTCTCGCAAGACCAGCAAATTCTTGCAATAAGTAGTTGATATTCTTTTCGCGTGAAACGCGCCCTACATAACAAAATAGAATATCATCAGCGCCAATTCCTAGTGCATTTCGTGCTGCACTATCTGGCTTCTTAGGTGTGGCCTGTGCAAAGGGGGCAAGGTCAATTCCGTTAGGAATTACCTGTGCACCAGCATATTGGACGTATGTAGTTAGCCAATCTGCAATACTTGCTGATGGTGCGATAACCAGATTACATTTTTCCATAAAATAACGTAGATAGCTTGCGTTCCATTTGTGACGCTGCGAGGCGGGAATGGCACGTGCATAGACATCAGCGTAGAGGTCATGGCGTGTGTGATTGGTAAATACAAGAGGAGTCCGAGAGCTTTTCACACGGTTCAGTAAATAGCTGCCGCTCTGAAACGGATGATGTACATGAGCGATATCAAGCGTTGGGATCAGATTGCGCGTCATTCGATTAAAGAATGGACTGTAGTTCCAGCCTGTTTTACCGTAGGGAATGGCAGGATTGCGTATGACATTTGATTCATCATCATGATAGTGCACCGATCCAAAAGTAACCAAAAATACCTCATGTCCCTGCTGTTCAAAATAGCGCTTATACAGGCGCACATGGTTTGTAATGCCACTCATGTGGGGCAAGTACATATCGACAAAAAGTCCAATTCTCATGCGAGTATTATATACTGGATTGCTTGCGTTAGACATGCCATATATGAAAGGAAGCAATACAGTGGCGTTATCAATAGGAATCGTGGGACTGCCCAACGTGGGAAAATCAACTCTTTTTACCGCACTTGCAAAAGCGCAGGTTGAAGCCGCAAATTATCCCTTTGCAACTATCGAACCTAATGTGGGGATTGTGTCGGTGCCTGATGATCGCTTGCAGGCTTTGGCAGAAATTGCACGTCCAAAGAAAGTCATTCCTGCAGCCGTTGAATTTAATGACATTGCGGGCCTGGTAAAGGGCGCAAGCGAGGGAGCAGGACTTGGCAACCAGTTTCTTGCACACATTCGCGAAACAGATGCCATTGCAGAGGTTGTTCGCTTCTTTCCCGATGAAAATGTCATTCATGTTGACGGACGCGTTGATCCGCAATCTGATGCAGAGACCATTAAGCTTGAATTGATACTTGCAGACATTGCCACAATGGAGCGCGTAATCGCGCGCTTAGAGAAAGAGGTAAAGCGAGACGGAAAAGTACGTCCAGTTCTTGATGTTGCACAGAAACTACTTGCACATCTACATGCTGGACATCGTGCCTACGGATTGGATCTGAGTGATGATGAGCGTTTGCTTGCAAAAGAATTCCACTTGCTGACGATGAAACCAATGCTGTATGTAGCAAATGTGGACGAGGATCAGCTGGTGGCGATTCATTCTGGCGATTTGAAATTGTCACAGATTTCTGGTCAGACTCCCATCCCTCTGTGTGCGAAAATTGAATCAGAGCTTGCAGAGCTCGATGATAGTGAAGCTGCAGAGTTTCTGACCGAGCTTGGTGTCGAGCAGTCAGGACTTGTGATACTAATACGTGAAGCTTACAAGTTGTTAGGCTTGCAGTCGTATTTCACTGCAGGACCAGAGGAAGTTCGCGCCTGGACTGTGCCTGTGGGCACAAAAGCTCCACAAGCGGCAGGAGTAATCCACACTGACTTTGAACGCGGTTTTATAAAGGCAGAAATAGTGTCACATGCAGACTATGTGCAGCTAGGAGGAGAAAAGGGCGCACGCGATGTAGGACGTCTTCGTCTTGAAGGCAAGGACTATCTGGTGCAGGATGGCGATGTAATTCACTTTAGGTTCAATGTCTGAATGTGGAGGTTTTGTGCTATAATCACCATCGGGTAGGAATCATTTATGAATACGAGGGAATTATGACAGAATCAGAGCGTCTATACACAGATATGCACGCAGATATTGATCCAGATTCAGATCCAGATCAGCGAGACGAAGAAAAAGAAAAAGACGGCAAAAAGCTCATGTATGGGATAGTGGCACTGGGTGCCGTTGTTCTGATTTTTGCTGTTGTGGTTATATTTTATGCGCTGCAACAATATGACGGTGCAGCTGGCGATGCGGAATCTGCAGAAATTGCAGAAGCGAGTGATGTTGTAGCTACTGGTGGAACAACAGGCGACCTTGAAGGTACAGGCATGGGTGCGATTGTTGTTGCGCGTGACACCGACTGGAACTTCCGTAACGCAAATCTCGACGATAATTTGCATGCGATTGACCAATCAGTACAGCCACCATTTGTACCAGAGGACGACCTAGTCTTCCCTCCTCCGACTCCAGGCAGAACTTCAGTGGTAACGCCACCAGCAAGTACTCCTGTAACAACTCCACTTGACTACAACAGCCTACTGGGTGTTGACGTGTTGGTTTCACAGGCACGTGCACAAGCAGCTGGATATGTTGTTCATCAGGTATTTGTGTGCTGTCCAGACGCGGTCAGGAACAACACCGCACCGCCAACGCCAGGCTTGGTGCTTGATGTGCAGACTTATACAATGCGCCAGGACGGTCAGCGCTACATGTTCTTACATGTTGCGACAACAGAGCCATACAGCAGAGCACGCGCTGTTCCAAACGTGGATGGACTGCAGTGGAGGCCAGCGCGCGACAGGCTAAGTGGCGCAGGTTTGGGTGCGCGCTTTGAGTATGAACGCAATAGTACAGACACAAAGGGCGTTGTCTTGTTTCAGGCTCCTCAGGCAGGCAGGTATACTCCAGCGGGGTCATCAGTGATAATGATTTTGGCTGACTAGTCAGGGTACGCCAGATACTCAATCTCTGCGTCGAAGCACATAGCCTTTGAGGCGCACGTAGTTACTGCGCTTACCTCAAAGAACATGCACTTCTCCTTAATCTTGGGCATCTGGAGCACCCTGATGTATAAGTTGATGTATGAAAGGTTCACAAAGGGTGAACCTTTTCAGTTGAGCAAAGATTAGAGAGGAACTACTGTGGCGCGTTTTGTAAATGAACCTTCACGCACCTTTAATGAATACCTGCTGATTCCAAGCTTTTCAGGACGTGATTGTACACCTGCAAACGTAAGTCTGCGGACTCCCTTGGTGAAACATCGTGTCGGGGAAGATTCGGAACTTAATCTAAACATTCCTCTTGCAAGTGCAATCATGCAGTCAGTTTCTGGTGAACGTATGGCAGTTGCGCTAGCAAAAGAAGGCGGAATATCGTTTGTTTTCGGCGCGCAAAACATTGAAGACCAGGCGGCAATGGTTGCAAAAGTTAAGGATCACAAAGCAGGATTTGTAAGGTCTGATAGCAATGTTTGTCCTGATGCTACTCTCGCAGATATTTTGGAAATGCGCGACAGAACGGGTCACTCTACCGTAGCAGTAACAGAAGATGGTACTGCACAGGGCAAGCTTGTTGGCATTGTAACTGGTCGCGACTATCGTGTCAGTCGCATGGAGCCAGATCTTAAAGTGCGTGAATTTATGACACCACGTGCCGACTTAGTCCATGGTTATGCCGGCATGACTTTGTCACAGGCAAATGATATGATTTGGGATAATAAGCTCAATTCCTTACCGGTGATAGATGACGATGGCAGGCTGACCCACTTTGTCTTTCGCAAGGATTATGATAGCCATAAGTCAAATCCCAACGAGATGCTTGATGACAATAAAAGTTATGTGGTGGGTGCAGGCATCAACACACATGATTATCGTGAGCGTATTCCAGCACTTGTTGATGCTGGTGCTGATGTTTTGTGTATTGATTCGTCGGAAGGTTATACCGTTTGGCAGTCAGATACTATCGCCTTTGTTCGTGAGAATTATGGTGACAAAGTCAAGATAGGTGCGGGCAATGTAGTGGACGCTGATGGTTTTCGTTATTTGGCAGACGCTGGTGCCGACTTTATAAAAGTTGGCATTGGTGGTGGCAGTATTTGCATTACACGCGAGCAAAAAGGAATTGGACGTGGTCAGGCGAGTGCTGTCATTGATGTTGCTGCTGCTCGTGATGCCTATGCACAGGAAACAGGCATATACGTGCCACTATGCAGTGATGGCGGAATTGTTTTTGACTACCACATGACGCTTGCTCTTGCCATGGGTGCAGATTTTCTCATGTTGGGTCGCTATTTTGCACGCTTTGATGAAAGCCCAACACCACGCATTCATTACAACGGAGCGTATGTGAAAGAATACTGGGGAGAAGGCAGTAACCGTGCGCGCAACTGGCAGCGTTATGGTGCTGAAGAGGGTGCCACAAAGGACAGTACAGCAAAGCTCACCTTTGAAGAGGGAGTAGATTCCTACGTTCCTTATGCAGGCAATCTAAAAGACAACGTCAATACCTCACTTGCAAAAGTACGCTCAACGATGGCAAACTGCGGTGTATTAGATATCGCAAGCTTGCACGAGGAAGCAAAACTTACCCTTGTTTCTGCGACAAGCATTGTAGAGGGCGGCGCACACGACGTTATATTGCGCAACAAATAACCAGAGCGCATCAGGCCTTTAATCTCTGTATCGTTTCTGTGTCGAATCAAAAAATCCAGCTGTTTACGTAGATCTGCTACGCTTCACAGCTGGATTGCTCAATTTTCCCTAACCTTAAAGATCTGATGTGCTCTGGCACTTTCAGTCGTCTTTGCGCTTTTTCAAAACAATATAGCTGTTCAAATTTTGCGTGTGACCGTCAGCGTCAAAACGAGCAACCAATTGCGCCTTATCGGAGATTTGTTTAATCAGCAAATCGATTTCTGTAGTAGGAAAGCTGTGGCAGTAGCGATATGCTCCAGATTTTCCCTGCCAACCTAAAAAGTAGTCGCCACCATCAAGTGCCGCATTCAGTTCCGCAGGGCTCATATTCCACTGTTGCGACAAATCTAAAAGCGCTGCCTGATGAGTGTTTTCTGCCTTGCGTGTCAGATTAGGACTATTGAGGAATTGCCAAAAAGATACGATGATATGACCATTGGGTCGAGTACGTTCAGCCATGTTTTTCAATAGTTGCAGACGTAGGGAATGTCCCGGAATATGGTGCATAAAGCCAAAAGATGCCGTCAAATCACATGGCAGGATATCAGGTAAAGCATTGCTGCTATCAGACAAATTACTCTCGATTAACAGCTCTAACAAATCGACGTTGTAAAATGTTCTGCCTGCAGCCATCTGGCTACTATTATCCATTCCGCAATATGCAATATCGACATCAGGCAATACATTCCTTAAAAAATCTTCAAAACGCATATTCCCACAGGCAAAGTCCAGCACAGAATAGGGACGTTCATTCTGAAAGCAATCTTTATCGTGCAAGATTTCTACACACCGCTTCCAGCCATGCCAGGGAGCTCCACGAGTACACGCAAAGCTTTCTCCCTGCTGCTGGTAAAAGTGAGTATTCAATTCCTGCAACCGCTGCACCATCTGCATATCCATGACACCAGTATATAATGACAGTATGGAAGAAATGCTGCTTTTGATAATCGACGAACTGCGTAACCCCGATGTTGGCATCCTTGCGCAGTATCCAGATACGCCTGATGACATTCTTTTTTCACGTCTCATCGACAGGCTGGGCAAGGGACGCCCAGATGCACAAGATTATTCAAAGCAGGTACTACTTCCGTACTATCAGCAGGTAAAAGCTTCTGATCCACAACGGTGGCAGTCCTGGAACATTGATGCGCAACTTGAAAAGCGTCTCTTGTCTATCATGAAAATCAAACCCAGACGCACTGCTTCAGGAGTCGCGACAATCACCGTCATCACAAAGCCTTGGCGTTGTGCCAGTGACTGCCTGTATTGTCCCAACGATGTGCGTATGCCCAAGAGCTACCTTTCTGATGAGCCTGCCTGTCAGCGCGCAGAGCGCAACTTCTTTGATCCGTATTTGCAAGTACAAGCGCGCTTGCGTGTCTTAGGCAGAATGGGGCACCTAACTGACAAGATTGAGATTATCGTTCTGGGTGGATCTTGGTGCGACTATCCACGCGAATATCAGAAATGGTTCATCCATGAACTATATCGTGCCTTAAATGATGGTGAAGCCGGCTGGGCAGAAGCACAGCAGCGCAGGCAAGCATACCTTGATGCTGGCTATGCCAATGAGCAGGCAGAGATTGTCCAGCGCACTCAGCACATGCAGGATAAGGTCAATGATGGTGAGCTAAATTACAATCAAGCAATTCAGAAATTATATGGCGATCATGAACAGGGTGCAGCTGGAGCTCTAAGAGGGGACAGCTTGGCACTCTCTGGATATCAAAATAATCGAGACAACTGGCATGAGGATTGTACAGAGCACTCCTCCTTATGGCTCCAGCGGACAGCAATGGACGTACTTCGCCAACAACAAGTGAAAAACGAGACGGCCACACATCGCATGGTCGGCTTTACTGTTGAAACACGCCCAGACCTGGTCAACGCGCATACCTTAAAACTGCTACGAGAATTTGGAGTCACGCGTCTGCAAATTGGCATCCAAAGCCTTGATCCGCAGGTACTTAAGCTCAACCGTCGTACAACGACACCACAGCAAATCTGTACCGCCTTTGCGCTTGCCCGGAGTTTTGGCTTTAAAATCCATGCACACTTCATGCAAAATCTTTATGGATCGACATTTGCTGCCGACAAAAATGAATACCAGCACTTCATGACAGACCCCGCTTATTTGCCAGATGAGGTCAAGCTCTATCCTTGCTCATTAGTGGCAGGCACGGGACTCTGCGCACATTATGCAGATGGGAGCTGGCAGCCGTATAGCGAGCAGGAGCTCATCGAATTGCTTGCGGCAAATACCCTAAACACACCACCGTTCACACGCATATCGCGCATGATTCGCGACATTTCATCACACGATATCATTGCAGGCAGCAAGCGCACCAATCTGCGCCAGATGGTCGAACAGTACATCCAGAATACGGATGGTGCAATTGGTGAAATCCGGCATCGCGAGGTAGCGAAAAGCGAGGTCATTCACGATGACTTGCACCTTGATGTCATTAGGTATGAAACTACTGTATCGACAGAATATTTCTTGCAGTGGATAACTGCAGGTGACAAAATAGCGGGCTTTCTGCGCCTGTCTCTGCCCTTGATGACGCGCGATGCTTATTTGCCAGACGATGTCCAGCTGCCTGACTTACTGAATCATGCAATGATTCGTGAAGTACACGTCTACGGAAAAGTGGCAGCGATAGATAGAGTGGGGGAGTCTGCCCAGCACTTTGGATTAGGCAGACAACTCATAGAAGAGGCTTGTAAAATTGCACGTGCGGCAGGGTATGCGCAGATAAATGTTATCAGTTCGGTGGGTACTCGCGAATACTATCGCAAGTTAGACTTTACTGATGCAGACCTTTACCAAAGTCGCACTCTTTAGCTGGCAAGCTTATTCTGACAGTTTGATGATAGGGGCAAATCCTGCCATAAGGTTTTTGACTCCTTTTGACTCAAAGTTAATAGTTAGGGAATCGCCGCTAACTTCCATTATTGTGCCCTTGCCCCACATTTTGTGATTTACACTATCGCCTGCGACGAATGCTTCTTTTGCCTTGGGCATGCCACTACCATAACTAACAGGCTCACTATAAACATTGCTACGAGCTTCACTGCTGTTTGTGCTATGGACAGCTTCTGCATATTTGTCCACAGTTCTACCTGTGAAGCCAGCAGAGCCTAACCCCTGCATTTCGAGCAGATCTCCTGGCAGTTCAGCCAAAAAACGGCTAGGCGGGTTTTGAGCGGGCGTTCCAAAACTCATGCGGCCTGCTGCGCGAGTCAGAATAAGTTTTTCGCGTGCACGCGTTATTGCCACATAGGCAAGGCGACGTTCTTCTTCAAGCCCTGATTGGTCATAAATTGAGTTTGCATGTGGAAACAAACTCTCTTCCATGCCTGCAACGAATACCACAGGATATTCCAATCCCTTTGCCGTGTGGATGGTCATCATGGTGACAGTGTCGCTATTTGCCGCTAAAGAGTCAAGATCGCTGCGCAAGGCGAGCCACTCCATAAAGGCAAGCAGACTATTCTCTTCGTGAGTCATCTCGAATTCTGTAGCAACATTTACGAATTCACGAATATTTTCTGCGCGACCTGCTGCTTCGTCGCTGTGTTGTGCTTCAAAAGATGTAAGTAGTCCAGATGCGGTAATAATGGCCTCTACTATGCGGGCGAGTTCACCCTGATATGAGCGCATTTCATCAAGTATTGCCACAAGTCCCGTTACTGCTCGTTTTGCAGCAGGACGCAAAATGTCTGCACTGTCTGTGATTGCTGCACGCAATGCTGCTTCAAAGCTTAGTCCTTTTCGAGCCGCAAGCGACTGCACAGCAGCAATGGACGTGCTGCCAATTCCTCTGCGCGGAGTATTTATGATGCGAAGTAGTGAGATATCATCGTCTGGATTTACGATTATTTTCAGGTATGCCATTATGTCGCGAATTTCTGCACGATCAAAGTAACGTGTGCCGCCTACGATTCGGTACCCTAGTCCTGTGCGCAGTAGGGCATCTTCAAGTACACGACTTTGAGCGTTTGTGCGATAGAAGATTGCAAAATCGCTATACGGTCTATCTTGCTTGCGGGCAAGACGCTCGATTTCATGTGCAATGTAGCGAGCCTCATCCCGTTCATCAGTTGCCAGATAGACTGATATGGGATCACCGCTTTTACTGGTGGTAAAGAGCTGCTTTGCCTTGCGCTTACTGTTGTGCGCAACAAGGACATTGGCAGCATCCAATATATTTGCTGTCGAGCGATAATTTTGCTCCAATTTAACAGTGTGAGCTTCTGGATAGTCGCGCTCAAATTCAAGAATGTTGCTGATATCTGCACCACGCCAGGAATAAATTGACTGATCGTCATCACCCACGACCATTAAATTGCGATGCTTTTCTGCAAGCAGTTTTGTAATGGTGTATTGGGCGTGATTTGTGTCCTGATATTCATCTACCAACAGGTAGTGAAATCGTTCCTGATAGCGCGCAAGTACTTCTGGATGCTGCGTAAATAGCTGCGCTGTATTGAGCAATAAATCGTCAAAGTCCATGGCATTGGCAGCACGCAGGCGTTGAGTATAGCGAGCAAAAACGCTGCGTGTGTGGCGGTCGATAGGAGCAATGCCAAACTCTGGCAAATCCTCTGCACTTTGCAGTTCATTTTTTGCTTGTGAGATACGTCCTCGTATGGCAGATATGGGAAAGACTTGTGGATCAATTTCGAGTTCGCGCATGATGTCCTTTATCAGGCGCTTTGCGTCGTCATCGTCATAAATAGTGAAATTGCGCTTGTAGCCCAGAGCTTCTGCCTCTGCACGTAGGATGCGTACACAGGCTGCATGATAGGTCATGATCCACATGCCTTGTGCACCTGCGCCTAACTGTGTCGCAATGCGCTCACGCATCTCGCCTGCAGCCTTGTTAGTAAAGGTGATTGCAAGTATTTGCCAGGGCGGCACCTGTTTGTCTGCCACCAGATGTCCAATGCGATAGGTCAAGACACGTGTCTTGCCACTACCTGCACCTGCAAGTACCAACAAAGGTCCTTCTGTGCACAGGACAGCCTGACGCTGAGCATCGTTCAATTGGGATAAATCTATTACTGATGTGGAATTCATGGCGATACTATGCTAGCAAAGAAATTCCGAGTAACGGCGAATTGCAGGATAAATGCTTTATACTGGAATACGATATGAAGTAAATATAATCACAGGGCAACACATTGAATACGGACGCAACAAACCTTGATGTAGACGCTGCTGTTTGCGCAGGAATTGACATAGGCTCTACTACGACGAAGCTCGTCGTGCTAGATCAAAACGGTACGCTCCTTTGGTCGCAGTACCACAGACATCATTCCGACATACGGGCAAGTGTGGCACTTCTGCTAGATGCTGCAACAGAACATTTCAAAGATCTTCCACTGGCCATCGGCATTACGGGTAGTGGTGGGCTTAACTTGGCGCAATGGCTCGATTTGCCTTTTACGCAGGAAGTTATCTCGCTAAAAACTGCCATTGAACATTATCTGCCACAAGCTGACGTTGCCTTAGAGCTGGGTGGAGAGGACGCAAAGATCGTTTACTTTGGCAATAATGTTGAACATCGCATGAACGGTATTTGTGCTGGAGGAACAGGTTCCTTTGTCGATCAAATGGCAACATTGTTAGGTGTAGATGCACATGGACTTGATTTGCTTGCCCGTGACATGGACACGCTCTATCCCATTGCAAGTCGTTGTGGTGTATTTGCAAAAAGTGACGTGCAGCCACTGCTTAACGAGGGAGTACGCAAGGAAGATTTAGCAGCAAGTATCTTGCAGGCAGTTGTCACCCAGACCGTGGCAGGGCTTGCCTGTGGTCGCCCTATTCGCGGAACGGTTGCATTCCTGGGTGGACCATTGCATCATTTGCCGCAGCTGCGCCATCGCTTTATTGAAACCCTTGAGCTTACAGATGGTGATGCGCTATGTCCCTCTGATGCGCACCTTTTTGTTGCACAGGGTTGTGCACTTGCAACGTTACTGCATGAAGATAGCAGCACCAATCGCGATGGGAGCAGTGCAGATCGGACAAGCACATCCAATCTTGTCTCTTTCTCGGAAGCCTTACAGCGCTTGCGCGAATTGGGCGACACGCAGGCGCAAGAAGTTGAACGCCTGGAACCACTTTTTTCATGCAATGATGACTATGCTGCGTTTTCCGACAGACATAGCAAGGCAAGCATCAAGCGTGTAGATCTTACCTCTTACCATGGATCTACATATTTGGGCATTGATGCTGGATCAACAACCTTCAAGGCTGCACTTATCGGGTCTAATGCTGAACTGCTCTGGTCACATTATGGCTCAAACAGGGGAGATGTTGTAAGCACGGCACGTGACGCCCTGACTAATCTTTATGGGCAGATGCCTGACACTGCAACTATCAAGCATGCTTGTGTGACGGGCTACGGAGAGCACTTGCTGCTGGAAGCACTTCGTGTTGATTCGGGTGAAGTTGAAACAGTGGCTCACCTGCGGGGAGCAGAGGAATTTCTGCCTGGAGTTGACTTTATCCTTGATATTGGTGGGCAAGACATGAAGTGCCTAAAGGTGCGTGACAGTGTGATTGAACACATCATGTTAAATGAAGCCTGTTCCAGTGGATGTGGGTCTTTTCTTGAGTCTTTTGCTGCGGGTCTCAATCTTGAAATTGAGGAATTTGCCGCAGAGGCTTTGATATCTGCTGCTCCTGTAGACCTGGGCAGTCGCTGTACCGTATTTATGAACTCGCGCGTTAAGCAGGCACAAAAAGAAGGTGCAAGTATTGCTGATATATCTGCGGGTCTTTCTTATTCTGTCATCAAAAACACCCTTTATAAGGTAATAAAGATGCGCGACGCGCAAGAATTGGGCGAAAAAGTTGTTGTGCAGGGCGGAACCTTTTACAACAATGCCGTACTTCGTGCATTTGAATTGCTGACGGGACGAGAAGTTGTCCGTCCTGATATTGCAGGACTCATGGGTGCGTATGGCGCAGCTCTATTGGCACGAGACGCAGTAAGCGAGTGTCCTAGCGACACAGATAATAAAGTAGGCACAGGACAGCGCTCGCACCTGCTAAGCCCTAAGGAATTGGATACACTTGACATCCAGCAGACTACAAATAGGTGCATGGCTTGTCCCAATGCCTGCCTACTTACCATTAATAGTTTCTCAAGCAAGACTGCTGCAGGCACAGATGAAGTGCGACACTTTATCACGGGCAATCGTTGCGAGCGCAGTTCTGCAACAGCGCATGAATTGTCAGATGCAGAAAGGCGCGCAGGTAGTCCGCCAAATCTGTTAAGCTACAAGAATCAGCGCCTATTTGACTACACGTCCCTTGACTCATCTGATGCTGTGCGGGGTGAAATCGCACTACCACGCATGCTCAATATGTTTGAAAACTATCCTTTCTGGCATACCTTTTTCACACAACTGGGCTTTCGCGTCGTGCTATCTGATCCCTCCAATTCAAAAACCCTTGAAATTGGCAGTCAGTCGATTCCTTCCGAATCTGTTTGTTATCCAGCAAAGCTCGCGCATGGTCACGTTACGGGGCTGATACAGCAAGGCGCACGCCTAATCTTCATGCCCTGCATTATCTATGAGCGTGCAGAGGATGAACAAGCCAGCAACTATTTCAACTGTCCCATCGTCATCAATTATGCAGAAATGCTGCGCCTGAATATTGATGAATTGCATGAACAGGGAGTAACTCTCTTTAACCCCTTTATTCCTTATCATGACCGTGAAAAATTGACACAACATATGCATCATGTCATATCGATGCTTTATCAGCAGCGCGATTGGAATGCGTTTTTCAAGGGTGCACGACAGAAGCAGAGCATGTCCAGAAATGACCATTCTTCATTTTATGCACCCTATGTTCCACCTGGTCAGGCTCCCAGTGTCAAAGAAGTGCAGGTTGCAGTACAGGCTGCCTGGAATGAAGACTTGGCGTACAAGCGCGATGTGCAGGTTGCAGGTGAAGAAGCACTTTCCTGGATAGAAGAACATGGCAGACATGGCATTGTGCTGGCAGGTCGTCCCTATCATTGTGATCCGGGGATTAATCATGACTTGCCAGAAATGCTGGGCAGCCTTGGACTTGCAGTATTAAGTGAAGACAGTGTTTCGCACCTTGCAAATCCTGATCGTCCTATGCGCATTGTTGACCAGTGGATGTATCACACACGTCTTCTTGCTGCTGGAAAGTTTTCTACCTTGCGTCGTGACCTTGATCTGATTCAGCTGAATTCTTTTGGCTGTGGATTGGATGCAACAGTCTGCGATCAAGTACAAGAGATTCTCGAGACAAGCGGCAATATATATACGACGATCAAAATTGATGAAATATCGAATCTGGGTGCTGCACGCATTCGCGTACGGTCGCTACTTGCTGCCTTAAAAAAGCGAGGAGTCATTACTGATGGGCAGTCTGCAAGATTGACTGATGATTCAGATGCAGATGATGCTTCACACGTAGATGGCAGAGCCGCTGTCCAACAATCAGGCATCTTGCCAGATGTGGACACCTCCTTTGAGCGAACACTATTTACTGCAGATATGCGCGATGAACGCTTTACAATCCTATGTCCGCAAATGTCGCCCATCCATTTTGACTTGCTTGAGCCTGTCGTACAGCATGCAGGCTACAATATTGAACTCCTAGCATCTTGCAGTCATGAAGCAACTGAAGCAGGTTTGAAATTTGTCAATAATGATGTCTGCTATCCTTCGATTTTAGCTACGGGACAAATCATCGAAGCACTGCGTTCAGGACGTTACGATACAAATAAGGTTGCTGCCATTATGTCGCAAACCGGCGGAGGGTGTCGCGCAACCAACTATCTTGCCTTTGCTCGTAAAGCACTGCGTGATGCAGGATTTGACCATGTTCCTGTTATCTCACTTGAGCTGACTCCCATGGGAGAAAGCCATCCTGGCTTTGAGGTAAGACCACGTGCACTGATTCAGGCTGCATATGGCATTCTACTAGGCGATGTCTTGATGCAGTGCCTGTTGCGTACCCGTTCCTTTGAGGCAGTGCCTGGCAGTGCAGATGAATTGCACCAAAATTGGTCAGTGAAATTGCGCGCAAACTTCCTGCGTGGCATGAGCATTGGCGAATATCGAAAAGCTGTCAAAGCGATTGTTCGCGATTTCGATATATTGCCCTTGATTACCGAGGAGCGCACAAAAACGCGCGTTGGCATTGTTGGGGAGATATTGGTGAAGTTTCATCCAACAGCTAATAATAATCTGATTGAATTTCTAGAAGACCAAGACTGCGAAGCTGTTGTTCCCGGGCTTGCAGACTTTTTCCTGTATTCAATGTGCGGAGGAATTTTTCAGCGAAAAAGTGCTGGACGTTCTTTGCGCTATGCATTGCAGATGCGCGTCGCAATCAAAATGCTGCAAATGCTTAGACGACCCGTTAAGCGTGCTATGGCGCAGTCAAAGCGCTTTGATGTGCCCGTCGATATTTTCGATATTGCGCGCCTGACAGAACGCCTAACTCCTCTGGCAAGTTCCTGTGGTGAAGGTTGGCTACTGCCTGGAGAGATGATGGAGCTAATCGAGAGCGGAACACCAAATATTGTTGTTGCTTCTCCCTTTGCCTGTTTGCCAAACCATACCTTAGGCAAGGGAATGATAAAGGAACTGCGTCGTCTGTACCCAGAATCAAACATAGTAGCTGTAGACTACGACCCTGGAGCAAGCGAAGTAAATCAGATAAACAGAATAAAGTTGATGCTAAGTGCCGCCAGAATGAAGGCAAGCTAAACACAAATTTCACTTGTGGACTTCACGGCCGGTGACAATGGACAAGAGTACAGTCGTACAGTTTAACTGCGCGATACAAAACAAAAAGGATGCGCCAGCAAGACGCATCCTTTTTGTTTTGTATATCTAAGCAAGTCTACTTGCTACACAACACCAGAGCTACTCTTTGCTCTCTTCACCTTAGGCACAAAGTACAGTGCAAGCAATATCGCAAGAGGCATAACTACTGCAACTAAAGGCACAGAGACATTACCAATGCTAAGTCCTGTAGGTATGATGAAAGGTTTTGCTCTGTGAAAAGTTGTATTAGATGCAATATCATATGTTGCTGTTCCTACTTGAGTAATGCGTGCTGTATTTGCAAAGATGACTTCAGTAGATAGTTGCTGTGCAACAGTTGCAGGAACAATGAGAGTGAAAGACTCTCCTGCAGCTAGGGTAGCAAGTGTCCAGTTAATGGTGTTTTGTGAAATACTAAAGGTAACTCTTGTAATATCTCCAAGTGGTTGCGGACTAGCTGTACCAAAGTGACCGGTAAGACTTGCAGCACTAAATGACATATGAGTAGGAATTATGTCTTGTAAGGTAATATCTTGCAAAGTAGTCTCTTCATCATTTTGTACCGTAATAGCATAAGTTACTGTAGATCCTCTCTCTACAGTTACAGGAGCTTGCTCTGTACCTGATGTGGGATTAGATGTCTTAGTTAAAGTTAGCTCTCTATCAAGTATCTCTACTTGCGCATAAGGAGTCTCTGCAAGTGGCCAGTTAATGGGAGCACCTGTTGGAGGTATAGTAGTAACTCTATATACTCCTCTGTTAAAAGCATGAGTACCTGGTATTTGTCCGTGAGGTGCTTGCATATGAAGATTTATCACAATGCCAGAACCTGCAGCAAAGACAAAGGGCTGCCCATTACTTCCTGTAGAGAGATCTATAGCTACAGCAGTGACGGTATTTAAGTTAGCTGGAGCAGTAGTAGACCAAATAGCAGCATTGCTAAGATTAGCGTGCGCAGCATTAGTAATGGGATTTAGACCTGTTTGTGTTGAGTAATACACAACAGGTGCAATACCAAGTGATATTGGTTGTGTTACATCGACACTTGTTAGGTTCCCTCTCCAGTGAGGTCTCGAAGCATCTGCAGTCTCTAGCACATCAAAGAGCACTAAGCTAGATGCTTGCATGTCTCCTGTTGAGTATTGCAGGCGGTAGTAGTAGCTATCTCCTGGTCTAAGAGATGTGTGCAAGCTATAGTCAAGGTCATTTGCTGCTCGCACTTGCTTTCTAAAGCCAATTTGGTCTGATACTACAGGAGATATGTTAGATGAGAGCACATTAGATGTTGTATTTAGCTCTGTTGGAGATACTGTTTCAGTACGCGGGAAGTTAGACATCCATGTACGTTCTTGCACCGTAAGTGCTGTTGCTGTGTTATTTACATTAGTATGAGGGTTACCACCACTTACTGCAGTAAGAAATGCGCCACTTCTTGATTGGTATGAAACTAAGTTTCTGATATCTGTTCCTCCAAAGAGACTTATGTTAGCCCAAGGATAAAAGACATCAAAGTCTACGGTAAAGCCAGTGCCGTTAATTGTGGGTGCTGCTGTGGTAGTACTAACGCCTGTTCCCCAAGTGTTTCTCATATTTGACCCTGCTGTAGCACTTACATAGATACTTACAAGTGTCCTACCGCTTCCTTGCCAGTTCTCACTGGTTAACAAGACATGATCAACTACTCGACCGTGTGCATCTCGTGCAACAATGCTTGCCGGATTAAGT
>Ga0123355_10000086_pt1 | contig 98073 bp, 96 predicted proteins | sample TergutEmb28metaG_3_FD_89872 | JGI IMG/M metagenome (GOLD analysis project Ga0123355, IMG submission 89872) | Embiratermes neotenicus P1 segment gut microbial communities from Petit-Saut dam, French Guiana - Emb289 P1 | ecosystem: Host-associated > Arthropoda: Insects > Digestive system > Gut ... | reverse complement strand
TTGTGCTCCCACAATAAAAATGAATAAAAATAGTCACAATTCAAAATTCACAAAAAAAAATAAACAGGGATATCGGGGGGGGGGGGGTGTTGTAACAATAATTACAATATTTTCTGCATTTCTACATGATTTTATGTAGTTTCAATGAAATGTGCTTGGTGCGATGCCAATAATGATTCGCGTTACTGGGAGGTTCTTAGGAAGTTCTATCCGCCTATAAGCAGGCTCATTGTAGGTTGATAAAGAATACCCATGACTACAATAGCTAACACTATAAGCGCTATAGCAATGTTGCCAGAAAGCGAATAAGGTGACTTTTCCGTGCGGTCAGCCAATTCTACCGCAGACGGTTCAACTGCTGCAATCTTATCTTGTTCACTCTTTGGGCTCTCTCCCGCCAAAAGATCAGGTGCTGAAAAGTCTGTTGTTGAGGCATCTGAGTTCAGGTCATCTGATACTTCTGTAGCTGCGTCATCCTTTTGCGCTTTGCCGAAGAAAGCTGCTCGCACCAGACGCAAATAATAGAAAGCACTCACTGCAGCAACAACCACAGCTAGCACCACGAGCTCTATTTGTCCCGCAGCTATCGCTACAAGAAATAAATTAAGCTTTGCAAAAAATCCAAGGAAAGGTGGTAATCCAATCATAGATAACACCAGAATCGCCAGGCTCCACGCCATAAAGGGATTCCGCTCTGAAAGACCGTTCAGGTCTGAGACCCTTCCCCCCTCATGCGCAGTGATTAGCAGCACACCCATGGTGGCTATAGCATAAGAAACAACGAAGAAAATTGCCGCATTAAAGGCATCGGGTACATATTGACCGCCCGAGGAAAGGATAGCCAAAGCTATAAGAACATAACCGCCATTAACAATCCCTGAATAAGCCATCATGCGCCTAATATCATTCTTTTTAAGTGCCGCGAAAGATCCCACAACCAAGCTAAGGATTGCCATAAGCGTAATCAGCACACTTAGCAAGGGAACGCTTTCTGCCACGGTAAAAACAAGGCGCAACATCACTAAGGTTATAGCAACCTTTGGAATAACAGAAACAAAAGCAAGCGTCCATGGCTCTGATCCCTCATAGGCATCAGGTGCCCACCAATGGAAAGGTGCCACTGACAGCTTTGCAAATAGTCCCAGAAGAACAAGGCCAAAGGCAACAAAAATTAAAGGTGCATCTGTAGCTGACAGATTTTCAGACATCGCAGCAAAGCTTGTGCCCGCAGACAATCCAACTAGGAAACTGAATCCATAGATCATAATAAGCGTCGACATTACCGACAGCAGAAAGTATTTAAGGGCCGCCTCTAGTCCGCGCACGCGATAACGACGGTAGCCTATAAGAATGTAGCTAGGCATAGAAGCTAGCTCAATTACAAGGATTAGCGCAATTATGTCGGTAGCAGCAACTGCAAGCACGGCACCGATGGTTGCCGCCATGACAAGGGAAACTGCTTCCCGTGTACGTCCGACCCCTGAATCTAGAGTCCATAAACACCACAGTGCTACCAGTACGCAAATCACAACAGCCGCAAAGCGTGCATCAAAGGTATACCAGAAACGTCCACCAAAGAGCTGCGTTCCTGGTTCAATGAGGGAGCTTGTCCCGGCTGCTAAGGTCGCACAGACAAAACCAACTGCTGCACTTACTTTGTTAGCATGCTTCCTCCCCGGCAGATAATCTGCGAACAGACCCCAGAATAACCCGACCAGCAAAATCCCAACAGGAGCCAGGGCAGCGTAGCCCGTTAAGGGCAGTCCAAAGCTTGTTACCATATCTGCAAACATATTAGGCTCCGAAAATCCTTGCTAGGTTAGTCGCAAAAGGATCAGTAAACTGCAGGATGCTGTACCAGTAAACACCCATAACTACCACTAAGACTGCCAGTGGAGCCAAAACAAGAACCTCGCGCAAGGTAAGATCCTTTTGACCTTCTACTAAAGCAGAAGGGCTACCAAAGATGCTTCGTTGGAGTAGCCAAAGCATATAGGCACCGCCGCACAGTATTCCGATGCCGGTAAGTACTGTGATGACAGGTGGCAATACAGGACTCTCCCACGATGCAAGCACAGCCAAGAACTCACCAACAAAACCAGAAAGAAGCGGAAGTCCCATGCTGGCAAAAGCAGCAAAGCAGAAAAAGCCTGCAAAGCGTGGCATCTGCGCTGCAATACCAGAAAGCTCTGAGATTTTAAGCGTCTTTGTGCGCTGATAAATCATGCCAACCATGAAAAAGAGCATGCTCGTTGTTAGTCCGTGGCTAATGTTAACTGCCATAGCAGCGTTGAATCCTGTGGCGGTGCCCGCAGCAATACCTACCATGGCAAAACCCATATGACTAATAGACGAATAGGCAATAAGCTTCTTAATGTCAGTTTGCGCAAAGGCAACCGCAGCACCATAAAGAATCGATACAACTCCCAATATGCCCAGGGTAAGCTGCCAAGTCTGAAAGGCATCAGGCATAAGGGGAACTAAAACGCGAAGAAAGGCATAGGTTCCCATCTTCAACATAACCCCCGCTAACAGAACTGAAGCAGCTGTTGGGGCCTGCACGTGAGCATCAGGCAACCAGGTATGTAGCGGAAATATAGGGATCTTCACTGCAATCCCTAGGAAGAAGGCAAGGAAAATCCACCACTGGACTGACCAGAGGCTACCGTCACCACCAAAGGCCGCAGGAGCCAGCTGCTGCAATTCGATCATATTAAACGATCCCGTCAGAATATAAAGTGCCACAATTCCGACCAGCATAACCACAGAACCTAAAAAGGTGTACAGAAAGAACTTCATCGCTGCATAGCGGCGACGTATTCCGCCCCATTGTGAAATAAGAAAGAACATAGGGACAAGCACGATCTCCCAGAAAACGTAAAAGAGAACTAGGTCAAGAGCTGCAAACACCCCATTAAGCCCTAAAGACAAAAGGCAAAGCATAGAAAAATAAAGGCGTGGCTTCTCAGAGATACGCCAACTTGCAAGCACTGCCAGTACAAAAAGTAGCGTCGAGAGTACTAATATCGGAAAGGACAGTCCGTCCAAGCCAATATGATAATTCACATTAATCTGCGGAATCCACGTAAAGCTTTTCTCTAGCAGAATCCCCTCACCACGACCATGTACGACAAGCATCCAAGCAGCAAGTCCAAAATTCGCCAGCGTGACGGTAAGTGCCACATACTTTGCGTAAAGTTCAAAGCGCTTTGGCAAAAGCGCACAGAGCAAAACACCAACCAGAGGTAAAAAGACTATGAGCGAAAGCATTAGCTAAGCCCCTCCCAACGTAGAAACTGCGTACAAGATTGTAAATATTCCTAAGACTACTATTACCGCCCCTACAACAAGGCGTTGATACCACTGAACTTCCCCGCTTTGAATAGTACGCAGTCGCCCACCAAGGCTAATCGAAAGGTGGCCTATTCCGTTGACTATTCCATCAATAATACGCACATCAAAAACGCGCGTAAGGCGGGTGAGTAATACGTATGTCCATGCCGCACCGTTGACTACTCCATCAATAATGCGATTGTCTAGCCAGTCCAGTGATTGACTAGCCTTTTGATATATCCAAGCTACCGCGTCTACCACGCCATCAATAACTCTTTCATCAAATTGCCAGAGCGCTTTTGAAAGCCAGAAATAGGGCTTAACAACCCCATACGTGTAAAAGGCGTCTAGGTAGAAACGCTGTTCTGCCGCCGCAATAACAAAACGAAAACGGTTGCTTGGCGCATTGCGCTTTGACAATACGTAAGCGACAAATCCCAGAAGTGCCCCCGTCAGCATAATCACTGTTGACAGGGCGACCATGTAAAGTGGTGGCCAGTGAGACGGGTAGTCGAGAAACCCTCCTAGGGGAATGACAGCAAAACCTAGCAAGGTGGCAGGAATGGCTAAGGCAATAACAGGCGCCAACTCTAGCGCAGAACCCTCATGAACCTTATCGATGTCTGCAGCAGGCTTTCCAAAAAAGATACTTAGCCACGACTTTATCACATAGAAAGCGGTCATAACGCCTACCAAAGCTACCCCTATGAAGGCTGCGTACTGGCCTGTGTCTTGCCCAAAATAGAGCATAGCTTTAAATATTTCATCTTTTGAGAAAAAGCCTGCCAAAGGAATCACTCCTGCAAGAGCAAAGGCTCCTATAGTGAATACTGCAAATGTGACGGGCATACGCTTTAGTAGACCGCCCATCTTACGCATGTTCTGTGTTCCTGTCACGTGAATGATAATACCTGCCGCCAAGAAAAGCAGCGCCTTAAAGAAGGCGTGAGTTGTCAGATGAAACACGGCTACAAAAGCAGAACCCACACCAATAGCTGCAAACAGGAAACCTAGCTGACTGATGGTCGAAAAGGCCAGCACCTTTTTCAAGTCTTTCTGGAAGCAAGCGAGTAATGCCCCGTAGAGTGCTGTGATAATGCCCACAGCAAGAATTGTGCTCATTGCTGCAGGAGATAGCTCTATCACAGGAAGCATGCGTACCAGCATGAAGACACCAGCAACTACCATAGTTGCCGCATGTATGAGCGCTGATCCTGGGGTTGGTCCTGCCATAGCATCAGGCAGCCAAACAGATAAGGGGAACTGAGCAGACTTTCCGATAGCAGCCCAGACTAACCCGAAGGCCACAACACCTAGCAAAAAGGGTGACCAGGTAGGTGCCGTTGCGAAAATTTGATCAAATTCAAATGACTGTGCAGCCACAAAAACAGCAGAAAGCGCTACAAAAAAGCCAACGTCACCTGCACGAGTAAACAGGAAGGCTTTTTGTGATGCCTTGCGTGGTGCCTTATTTTTATACCAAAACCCAATCAGTACCCATGAGCACAGCCCCATAACCTCCCAGAAAGCAAACTGCAGCAACAGGCCACCCGACAAAACAAATGCTAGCATTGCCGCAAGAAAAAGCGACTTTATGCAGAAAAACCAACCAATACGCTCGTCGTCCTTCATGTACTTAAGTGAGTAAACTTGGACACAAAGACCTACTAAAGACACCATAATCAGCATAATTACTGCAAGAGAATCCACTGAAAATGAAAGCATCAAAGGAAGAGATCCAACTGTTCCCAGGCTCCAGCTAAGTGCATAAAAAGATTCATTGATAGGGCCACCTGGCCAAATGGTAATAGCTGCCGCAACCGCAATAGCAAGGCTTGCAGCCACCCCTACTACAGGGACGAAACGTAGATCATTGCGCAATCTGCGCGGCAACAGAGCAAGCGCCAGAAAACCCAGCAAAGGGAATAAGGGTGCAAGCAAAACCCACCACAAATCAAGCTGAGGCACAGCTGATATTGTTGCGTATGTTGCGGTAATTTCCATTATGTTCTGCCTAATTCCTGTATCCCTCTATGTCCTATTCGTGATCTTTGAGGACTTGCAATTTTTCTACGTCACTCGTCTTAATCCTGCGATAAATTGCCACTACCAACGATAGACCAATAGCAATTTCTGCTGCCCCTATCACCATAAGAAAGAGAGAGAAATGCCAGCCATACATCTGTGCCCCTGGTATAAATTGCGCCAGAGCAACTATATTAATAGAGATAGCAAACAGCATAATCTCTAGTGACATCAACACACTTACTGCGGCTTTCCTTGTCATTGCCCCGTAAAGACCAACTGAAAAGAGAGCTGCTGCGAAAAGCAGCACGGTAACCAAGCCTACCGAGTCAAAATTAACCAGCATGGTCACCCTCCTGATCCTTGTCATCGTCGTTATCCTTTGTCCACCAAACTGCTGCAATCAGGGCAACCAGAAGAACTAGTGCAGCTACCTCAAAGGCAAAAGCTTGACCATTGACGTCAAAAAGGGCTAGGCCGAACTCTGCAAAGGGAATGGGTTCTGCCACTGTAGTAAAGTGGGCTAGTTGCGGAGTCAAGATAACCCCGTAAGCGACCAGTCCAAAGAAACCCAAGGCAAGAAGCAGCACAGACCAAGATAACTTAACCTCTCTAGAGGCGGTATTATGTGAGCGATGGGTCACCATTACGGTGAACACAGTCAGAATACCTACTGCCCCTGCATAGATAAGCAGTTGTGTAATCGCCAGGTATTCTGCACCTAAGAACCATGTCATCCCTGCAGTTCCTACGGCGCAGAGCAATAGCCAATAAGTTCCATGGATAACGTTACGCGAACTTACGCACTTGATTGCTGCCACAAGCACTGTTAGTGCCAGCACTACAAAGGCTATCATGCTAAGCATTTCCTGCCTCCTTCTGCTGAACTTGACCTATTGCCACGCCTGCCTCGGAACTTACGGGACTTGCTGGCTCTGTTGTCACAGCAGTCTTAGTCGAGGAGCCCGCCTCGGGCTTGACCACAGCACGAGGAGCTGGGCGTGGACGCTTATATGCCGGAGTGTCTGTCAGCAAATCATATTCCAGCAAATCGGGGTTCGAATGGGCTAGCTCGTAACTATGTCCCATTTTGATTGCATCAAAAGGACATACTTCGACACAGAGGCCGCACATCATGCATCCTCCACGACGATAGAGCCAGTGCTTGATGGTTTTACTGCGATCGGGACTTGTCTCAACATCTATGTCAATAAGGTAGTTGGGACATTCTTTCTCGCAAATCTTACAAGCTGTACAGCGATGGGTTCCGTCTTTCGCGTATTTAATTTCTAATGCCCACCGTGCACGTTCTGGAATATGAGCACGTACATGAGGATAGCGAATAGTTATTGCAGGCCTAAAAAGATTCTTGAAGGCAATCCGCATGGACAAGAATAGTCCTACGGGAAACCAGCGCTTTTTCTCATTAAACATACGCATAGGCTACCCTCCCCCCAACAAAGAATTCAGAAAGGGGCCCACTGAAGGCTGTACGAGCTGGAAACCGCGGAATCCAATGGCAAAGACTATAATCCAGACAAGCGTGAAAGGAATCATTCTTTTCCAGCCCATCTGCGCCAATTTATCAACACGGAAGCGTGAAAAGTTTCCGCGCAACATCATGAAAAGAAATATTACCGCGTAAGTCTTAATGACAAAAACTATAGGGGCAAAGATGCCCATAGCGGCAGGATCAATACCTGGAAGTGTCCAGCCACCTAGGAAAAGTGTTACCGCAAGACCCGCCAGAACAAAGTTTCCTGCAAATTCTGCTAAGAAGATGAAGCCGAAGCGCATGGCAGAATATTCCGTTGAAAAACCCGCGACCAGCTCACCCTCTGCCTCTGTCATATCGAAGGGGGCCTGATTGGTCTCCATCTGGGCGCAGATTAGAAAAATGATGGCTGAGGGCAGGGCAGGAATAATAAACCAAATACTGTCTGCCTGCGCTAGAACAATCTCGCTTAGATTGAGGCTACCCGCCATAATGACCACGGGAATTACGGATAACAAGAGAGGGATCTCGTAAGTGATAGCAGCCCCTATAGAGCGCACCGCACCAATTAGCGAGTACTTGTTGTGGCTGGCCCAGCCCGCAGCAAAAACACCCAAAGGCACCAATGCTATGAAGGCAAGCATCATCAAAAGACCTATATTCACATCTGCCGCCACCATGTGGTACCCAAAAGGCAAGAAACCAAAAGCCACCAGTATAGGCAAGAAGATAATAATTGGTGCCAAAATATAGAGCCATTTGTCCGAATGGGTTGGATGACGATCTTCCTTAGTAAGAAGCTTGATGATATCTGGAATAAGCTGAAAAATACCAGCTGGTCCTAGCTCTTGAGGACCAATCCGTAAATGCGCTGCGCCTAATACTTTGCGCAGCATATAAATAATCAGTGAGCCATTCACCAGCATAACGACGATAATCATCAGTACCCACAAGATAGCCTGCAGCCATGCGTTCATTAGCGGTCCACCTCGCCAAAGCAAAAATCAAAAGAGCCCATTCCCACAATGGCATCAGCAAGCATCATTCCTGGAAGCAAAGACTCCGCCATGGCCAGCGAATAGAGTGTTGGAGGACGATAGCGCATGCGCAAAGGTCGGTCGCTGCCATCAGAGTAGATATGAATACCCACTTCCCCGCGCGCCGATTCGACAATTCCGCAGGCCTCCCCTTCAGGTACACGCAAAACTTTCGGCACCCTCGCAGCTACCGGGCCTTCTGGCATACCATCAAGACACTGCTCAATAATGCGTAAGGATTGCCTAACCTCATCAAGCCTGCACACCATACGATCGAAAATGTCGCCGTTAGTACGCGTCATAACATCAAATTCGAATTGATTGTAAGCATCATAAGGGCGGTCGCGACGCAAATCCCAATCAACCCCAGAGGCACGCAGGACAAAACCTGTCGCACCATAATCTAGTGCCTGCTCACGAGTCAGTACGCCAATTCCCTGCGTGCGTACTTGAAATAATTCTGAGGCAAAAAGTGAATCCCAGTGCTCTTGCAGGCGCTGGGTACCAATCTTCAGATAGTCGCGCAGTAACTGCTCAGCGCGCGGGGTTAAATCACCCGTCACCTTTCCTGGACGAACGTAATTGAACATCAGGCGCTGGCCCGTCATCTCTTCTAGCACGTCAAGAAATATCTCACGGTCATGCTGCATGTAAAGGAAAATACCCATAGCGCCACTGTCAAGCCCCGTTGGCCCCATCCACATGTAATGACTTGCAACACGGTTAACTTCTGACATGAGGCAGCGTAGCCATTGCGCGCGGGCAGGAACTTCAATCTCTGCAAGCTGTTCTACCGCAAGGGCCGTTGCGGTTTCTGCGGTGATTCCTGACACATAATCTGCACGGTCTACAAGTGTAGCAAGCTGGTGGTAACGGCGATGTTCAGCTAGCTTTTCAATCCCGCGATGCAGCTGGCCCACGTGGGCTTCTCCTGACATGATGCGCTCACCGTCGAGCTCCATAACAACACGCAGCGCACCATGCGTTGAGGGATGCTGCGGCCCGACGTTTAGCAAATAGTGGTCAGTGCAAAGCTGCAAGGGATCGTCGGCAATACGGTTAACGTTTCGCGGTACGGTAATGCCAGATGGTGGCTCAGGCGACAGCCAACCTGGATTAATGTAACCTTCGGTCAGATCCTCTTGAGAGACGACCTCATGGTCATCAATGATCTCATGATCACGGGAAATATAATCACTGATGGTACTGCCTGTACTCGTTGCGTCTTGAGAAGAGTTTAGTCCCATATCTCCTCCTTTGTGCGAATCGCTGTGGATTTGCGCAGGAAAGGCGGAAGACCTTCTGTTGTCAGTAAACGCTTAGGATTGGGGTGATTTAGTAGACTTAGTCCAAACATCTCACAAAGCTCGCGCTCTGGTAACCACGCAGCAGCATAAATGTGCCCTACTGATAAATAGGAGTCTTCATAAGGTAGGTCACACTTTACGACAAGGTCAATGTTGTGCATCAGTGAGCGCAGCCTATAGGTAATTTCGATACGTTCGCGCACATCTGCACCAAAAAGATCAATAAGCTGCTCAAAGGGAAGCTCGGTGCTACTACGAAGCGCCTTAAGAATACGAGCAACGTCTTCTGCGTCAGCACGCACAACGATACCTAGCTTGCCTTCTTCAGCAATTTGATATGCGCCAATGCCTAAGCTGTCAAGCAGTATGCTGACTTGGTCGATAAGCACTTGTTTATCCATCTGCACATAAGGAGAGGCGCCCATCAAAAAGCACCCTTCTTATTTGAGGCCGCAGCTTTTGAAAGGTTCGACTTCTCTAATTCAGGCTGCTTTAATTCGGCAGCATCTTTGTGGCATACAACACGCGGCGTGCCGTATGCGGGAACGTTTTCTACGCCAGGCAAGGGAACGGGTACTTTAACACGGTCACCCTGAACCACAGGTGATTGCTCCTCTGCAGGCAACCCCTGCTTCCAGCGGTCACGCTGAATAAGTCGCTCATCTGTCTGGACGTAAATTTTCTCTCTTAGTTGAAGAAAGGCGTATTGAATAGATTCTGGACGCGGAGGGCATCCTGGGACGTAAATATCGACAGGGATTATTTCATTGACTCCCTGGATGACATTGGGATATTCACGGAAAGGACCACCTGTGTTGGCGCATGCCCCCAACGCAATAACGTATTTTGGTTCTGGCATTTGTTCGTATAAACGCTTCACCACATGCGCCATCTTGTAGTTAACTGTTCCCGCCACAATCATGACGTCTGATTGGCGCGGAACCCCACGGAAAAAGACTCCGTGGCGATCGAAATCAAAGCGCGGACCGCTTGCAGCAATGAGCCCCTCAAGAGAACAGCAGGCGATGCCAAAGGCCTGATACCACAAACTGCGCGCACGCGCCCAGTCAAATAGTTGCTCAGACCGAATGAAAGCAAGGGAATGTTCGCCAAAAACCTTATCTAGTGCCATGACAGTGCCCCCTCTTTCCAGGCATAGGCAAGTCCTGCCAGCAGAATAGTGGCAAAAATAATCATTTCAATAATAATGAACCACCCTGTAATAAGGTAGCCTGTCGCCACTGCCCAGGGAAACAAGAAGATAATTTTTATATCAAAGATAGTATAGAGAATGGCAAAGACAAAGTACCCGGGACGAAAGCGAACCCAAGGCCTGCCAATAGGCTTGACCCCGCACTCGTAAGTAAGCCCTTTTCCCTCCGTAGGTTTTGTAGGAGAAAGCAACCACGAAAGACCCAAGCCTGCACAGGCGAAAGCAGCACCCACAATAATGAAAACAGCTATGACGACCTGTTCAAACATCTAAATTTGTATTCCCCCTAATGTACCCAAAATTTCTTGTGAAATTGGGGTTTCTTTATCTCAAATGCGCAGCTTAGCGCTAACACTATATTGTCGCATGAGACGACAACTTTGTCGCAGCATTTTGCAGAAAACTTTCAGCAAAAATATGATTGCAGCCGACGACTAGGTAGAGGATGGTTGATCTACTGATGCAGCTTCGAGCGCGGGCATCGCTTCAATCTTTGAAGTGCAGAACGGACAGCGTGTGGCGGCTTTTTCTGCTTCCCCGAAACAGTAAGGGCATTTGCGTAGCGTTGACTCGGGCTCTGGTTGGTTTTTGACCACGCCATTTACTAATTTCACGATTAGGAATACCACCGCTGCCATAATAACGAAGTTGATGACAGCAGTTATAAAGGCACCATACCGTAAATTCACGCCAAGAAACTCCACATACAGGCCATCGAAATTTGCTCCTGCAAAAAGACCAATAACAGGAGACAACACATTATCAACGAGCGAATTCACTACTCCCTGAAATGCTGCACCAATAATAATACCCACCGCAAGGCTCATAACATTGCCCTGCAGGGCAAAATCTTTAAATTCAGTTAACAGCTTTTTCATACACGCCCTTTCTTAAGTGTGAAAAGTATTATATCGCTGCTGCAAATTATTTTTTGAAAACAATATTGACATGTATGTCATTTTAATGTTTAATAATGACACGTTGTTCATTCTAGAAAGTACTAAGAGGAGGAAAGATGCCAAAAGTCAGCAAAGATTACAGGGAGCGAAAAAAGCAGGAAATCATCGCGGCAGCTATTGCAGTCTGCCAAGCAAAGCCTGTTTACGAGGTTACTTTGCGCGACGTTGTTAAAGAATGCGGAATCAGCCAGGGAAGCATATACAACTACTTTTCCAGCATTGATGAAATCTTCGCAGAAATCGTCAATCATGCGTATGGCGCACACCAGATTGCTAGTCAGGTTGCAACCATTGCAACAAGCGAAATTGCTCCTGGCAAAAAGATTTTAGAAATCCTAAGCCTCATGGGAAAGTTGGTCGACGTCATGACCACTGAATATGGCACCATCCTTTACGAGCTCAATGGACTTTATACTCGTAACCCTAAAAGAGCTACCCAGTTTACAAGCAAAGTCAAAGTAAGTGATGACACCAATGCCGCACTTACCACGATTATGTCTATCATCGAAGAAGGAACGGCGCGGGGCATTTTCTCCACCGACATCCCAAAGGAACACTTCTTTTTACTATTGGAAACATCTGCACAGGGGATTACGCGCGCTATCACCTTCATCCCCTCCCCCCAAATCATTCATCAGTTGTACGGCATAGATGAGGACAAGGCAAGCGCGCAAGGAATGATGGAGATACTTGCCCATCTAGTAACAAGCCTTTTAGAAGCATAGCAGAACGATTCGCAAGTAAGTAATCGTAATCAGAAACCACTACTTAGAAAGAGACAGGACAAGAAATAATGAAGAAAAGTTTTACCATTATTATCCGCACTACAATCTGCCTAATGACCGTACTCACTCTTATGTTGTCTGCAGGTGCCACAGCACTAGCCAATGAGGCCACAGGCGATACAGGCAACCAGAGAAATCTAAGAGAGACTACCCCTTCCGGTATTCCCTTTTCTGATATGGAAGAGCGTATAGCTGAACTAGTTAGTCAGCACATTGGTGAGACTGCACTTGGGGCTGCAGTTGCCATAGTGCAAGATGGCGAGGTTATCTCACTGCAAAACTTTGGCTATGCTGATGTAGACAATGGCATTCCCGTAGCCGATGACACCGTCTTTGAATACGGGTCAATCAGCAAGCTGTTTGCCTACACTGCTGCCATGCAACTAGTTGAACAGGGCAAACTTGACCTTGATACCGATATTAGAGAATATCTTTCAGACGACTTCAATAGTCAATGGAATCATGCTGAAGTCATAACTATGCGCGATCTTATGAATCATGCTGGCGGCTTTGGAGACTTCCCCTTTGACACACTTCTACTTGATCCAAGTGGCCTTTCTTCGCTTGAAGAGGTACTGTTAAACCAGCGTCCGCAACAGTACTTTACCCCAGGAACAGCAAGTTCTTATTCAAACTACGGTACTGCACTTGCAGGATTTGTCGTCGAAAGCATTGTTGGTCAACCTTTCTATCAGATTCAACAAGAAATGATTTTCCAGGCGGCCGGAATGGACTCTACTGCAGGCGAGCCCCAACAAAAGGACAACCCTTCTATTCGAGACAGAAAAGCACAGGGCTATATGCCCAATGGACAAGGTGGCTTTATCGAAAGAGGATGGTCATATTCACCCCTGTATCCAGCAGGATCAGCAAATGGAACCGCGGAAGACTTGGCGCTTTTCCTTGCTGCCCTTATGCCTGCCGAAAGTAAAGATACCCCCCTCTTTAAGGACAACGCAACTCTGAGCCAAATGCTTTCTCCGAGCTACGATGCCACTGGTGAAATGCGCGGAATGCACCACGGATTCTTCTCATTAAGTGGAACAACACAGACCCTAGGACATGGTGGGGACACCGCCGGCTTTGCGGCACACGCAGCCTTTGCACCTACCGAAGGATTCGGAATGGTAGTTGTGACCAATGGTGCGGGCGATATGGACATTCGCTTCGGCTTGCACAACCTACTTTTCGGTAGCTCACAAACTATCGAAGATAACGAGTTTGCAGATGGACTGCCCAGCGCAGAAGAAGTTGTTGGGTCTTACCTGCTTATGCAAGTCCCCAAGGGAAATATGATGGAGTTCATGGGTTACATTTCTCCCTTGCAGGTAGAGGCAGTTGGAGAGAACAGGATTGCCCTACACCTAGGACCACTGACAGGAAATTTTGTACAGATTGCACCTTACGAGTACCTACTGCAAGGTGACTCACACCCCATGTTCGTTGTTTTCCCTAGCATTCGATTCATCATGAATGATGGAGAGGTCACCCAAGTAGCAGTTGGTAACGGCATGGACATGATTCCTGCAGCAAGCCAGCGCAGTGCAACCTCGCTAGCACTAAGTGCAGTAGCTGTTGTTATTGGTCTAGTCTTCTTTCTGGCTGCGCCTGCAGTTCTGCTAGTGCAGGCCATTAGAAGAAAGAAGCTTGCTACCTTCGCTCAGAGCAAAAACACCAATCGTTGGCAGACAGTCGTAACACTTCTAGGTACTGCCCTTGTGATGAACAACCTTGTCGCGTTAGGATCGTTTATGGCAAACAGTTACCGTAGCCCCAGTAGCATGATGCCCCATTTGGTGATGAACTACGTTATCGCACTAGCCGCGCTTATCTTCATTGCCTTGCTGGTATATTCTCTAATCAAGGAGAAGGGTCTTGCTTCTAAAGCACGCATAATTACTGCAGGCATTACCGTAGTACTGCTAGCAGCATTTACCGCAGTACTTGCTAGCTGGAACTTCTTTACTCTTTTTATCTAAAGGTAGCCTTTGTTAAAGCTCTCTCAAGAAAGTAAGGGGAAACAACTTTCTCCCTTTACTTTCTGCTTTGAGGCTGCAAGTATAATGTTTAGCCCACCAAAAGAGGACGTATCAGTTTGATACATCCTCTTTTTGCTTAAGTTCTTTAGGTCTTTAGGTTATAGAGATTCTTAGTGGATTAGCGTGGTGCGCAGCACATTAAGAATCGATAAACTCTTTCGTTGCTGCAGCTAGCAGGTTTCCTTTGCCGCCACTGCCATAGTCGACATTGAAATTGTTTGCTCCGTCCATGGTTGCATTGGAAAGACCTGTTCGTCTTTTCAGTAGCTTGTCCACTCGCCTAACATTAGACATTCCTGCCTTAGTCTCTACTTCATGTAAGTGGCGCGCACCAGCATTACGATACTTGTTGTAGTAGTAACCATAGTAGAGGAAGCCTGCGCCAGCCAATACCCAAACCCACTCGGTGTCAAGAACTGGCCACAAGAAGAAGGCCAGAATAGATCCAATAATCGACATGAGCAGGGAAAAGAACAAGAGTTTTGGCTGATGAATGGGGACGCTTCCCATAGTTTCTTTTGAGCGTGCGTTCACTGCGACATAGTGCAGAACTTTATTGTTTGCACTTTTCACTTGCTGGTAGCTATAGAGCCACACAGGTAAATAGGCCGCCTTCCATTGCTGCCCTTTAATAGAAAGTTGCTCCTGCGACCACTTTACCCCGCGATTGTACGCTGACAGAGTGGTATTCGCTTGATGACGGCTTATGTCTTTCGCTTTTATTTCGACTAAGCCTTTCAAATCATCAACATTGGCATCACGCTTTTCAGAAGCATAACCTTTTAAATAGTTAGCATTCCACGCAACGCAGTTTTCAGTATCAAAAGGCATAATGGCGTTAATGATGTTATTCGTACGATTACTTGATCCATGATACAGCTTTTCAGTATTTGATTCTATGGTTAGGCCCTTCATCACAATGTCATAATCACGCTCGACATCATAGAGGTCTGCATCATAGCGGGTCTGTTGATTATTGCCACTGCCAACCGTGTACTTTCGAACAAGCACCTCACCCTGTCCTTTAAGATAAGAATGCGCATTAACATCAACAATCATGTAAGGCAAATACACGCCCATGACATTCTCTGTACAAAACTCTTTTCTAAAGCTAGGATGAGCAAAAAACTTTCGCTTTGATACGAACTTTTCTATTTCTGCACGAGCAATCTCTTTTTGAACGACAAAGGGAAGCACCGCGTCAGGGATTGCGCCGTTGGGAACCTGTTCGTTAATAGACAGAGTATTACGACACCAATGACAACGGGCCTGTGCCGTTTCGTCAGTATCGATAACAACCTCTGCCCCGCAGCTTTGACACTTTAAGGTAATCATGCTCTCTGCACTTGCAGCAATGTCTTTTGTGCCAGAGCCGATAATCTTACCGTGAAGACGACTGACATCCTGCTCGAAGCCAGCTACTTTCTGGGGTTGAAATTCAGTACGGCAAAAATTGCAGCGCAATTGACCACTTTGAGGATTAAAGGAAATGTCTGTCGCCCCACATTTAGGGCACTTGTCCTGTCCACTATCCCTGCCCGTATCAACTACGCGGGGGCTGCCATCAAGCGGTTGCCCTGTCTGTCCACAAAATTGCTTTACTGGCTGTGCAGGCGCTGAAGCCTGTGCTTGCTGCAAGGGCTGTCCTGTTTGTGCACAGAATTGCTTTGATGACTGCGAAGGCTGTTGCGGCACTGCATCTGGTGGATTCTGACCCCCAAGTACCGGTTGTCCTGTCTGAGGGTCAAAATTCCATCCAGCCTGATTTCCTACTTGATTGGTATTATCTTGCATCTCTGCTCCTGTTAGGATCTTCCACAGTCTAACTTAACCTAGTAACTTTGCCTTTTGAGCATCAAAGTCCTCTTGAGTGATGACCCCCTGGCTAAGCAGATTTTCTAGCACCTCAATCTTTGCCTGCGGATCATCTTCCGCTGCTGGCGCAGGCGAAGCCGCGGGTGCCACCGGTGCAGGCTGTTGTGCCACTGGCTGATTCAGTGGCTGCCCTGTCTGAGGACAAAACTGTGCAGGTGCAGGCGCTTGTTGCTGCAGGGGTTGTCCTGTTTGTGGACAGAACTGCGCCACAGGCTGCTGCGGAGCCAACGGCTGTCCCGTTTGTGAACAGAACTGAGCTGCTGGTTGAGGATTGATAGGTTGTCCAGTCTGCGGATCAAAAGGTCCAGCAGCTGGCTGCCCCTGAATGCTCTGTGCCTGCGGAGTCCCCGCTACAGGCTGCTGCATGCCACCCATAACGTTGCCAGCAGCACCCATGCCCATACCCATGAAGGCCATGCCCATACCGCCACTAGCAGCACCTGGGTTTTCTCCAGCTGCTTGCATTCCGCGAGCAACCGATTGCTGCATAAACGAATTTCCGCGCGAGCCTGAAAGAGCATCCGCACGTCTCACATCAGCAAGCAGTGCCTTTGTGTCCTCATCATACTCAATTGCTTTAATAGCAACGCGTTCAATCTCGAGACCTCTGCCACTGCGCCACTGATAAGTATCTTCTACCGCAGCAGAAAGTGACTGAGCAAAGCCAATCTTATCGCCCTGAATACTTGCCATACGATTACCCTTTTCAGGGTCATTAGTATAGTTCGAAAATGCTGCAGAAAGACTGCCAACTACCTCATTGAAAAGCTGCGTCCCTGCGTCATTGTTCATGTCAGCGAAATCAAAAAGCGGCGCATTAGCCTGCAGATAATTTACAGGCACAAAGTTCTTCAAAAAAAGAATCGGGTCAACAATTTTCAAGGTATAAGTTCCGCGCGTTGTTGCTCCTGCTTGTGCACCTAAATAGGCATCATCCCAGTAAATCACTGACTGAGTTCCAAAGCGATTGTTAGGAATCTCTTTCAAGTTAACGTAGTAGGCAAGATGCTGTGCTGCAGGCTGTCCACCAAATTTAAAGCGATCCCAAGCCTGCTGAACAGTTGACCCCAAAATGCCATCACCGGCAAACATTGACCTCGAATTCACATCGTCAGAATTGTAAATATACCCACCAGGTTCTGCGATTAGGCCTGTTACTGCACCTTCCTGCAAGGTGACCAGTGCAGTTCCCTCAGGAACTACAATTCTGCTGCCATTGGTGATAATGTTTTGTGATCCGCGAGTATTCGCTCCGCGACCTGCATTAGTACCACGTGGCACTGCCTCAAAAAGACCTGTAGTTGCCGTGACCCCTGGTCTTGGCATGAGATAATCTTGCCATTGGTCAGCAAAAGTTCCACCAATCGCACCCTTAAATGCCCTAATAAATCCCATAATCTTACCCTTTCAAATATGTATGCTTGCACTTAATCAAAAAACGGATAAAAACGCACCCTACTACTCTACACAATTTAAGCGCCTTCATCCAAAGCGGAATACAAAACGAAAAGTTCTTTAGGACATCATCACTAGGTCATTGCTAGGTAGAATGCAGCGGCCACTACTGCTGCATTGTATAAAACATGTAGCAGTATTGCTGGTAATGCGGTTCTGCACTTTTGAACCAAGTACACGCAGGCTAGTGCCAAGAGAAAATTGGGCACTGCCGCCCACAGTGAAAAGTGATAAAAGCTAAATATGAGGCCCTGTAATACTACTGCGGCCGCAATCGACACTTTTTGAGCAAGCGTATCAAATATGATGACACGAAATACCAATTCCTCTATAAACGGCGCAAGAATCACAATGCTTATGACTGCTGCAATTAACCCAAAAAACGTAGGACTAAATAGGTCTGTAAGACTTGCAGCAGGCGGAGTAACCCACCCTAACTCTGCAGTTACGTAAGTATAGACAAGAGCAAAGGTTCTTAGTGCGAAAAAGAAGGCTACCACTAACAGAGCAGACTTCCACGCTGGCATAAATTGTGGCTCTTCAGACCTATTACCTGCATCCAAAGTACCTTCTTCTGCCAAAGCTTTCTGACTATAAGGAAAAGCCTGTTGACCTCTAAGTTCTGCCCTACTTAAACGCTTTAGCCGGTAAGCTTCCAAAAAACCGAGATTGCGGGTATGTGCTCTGTAAGCAAGAATCATCAACAAAAGCAGGTAAAAAATCATAAGCAGAGCAATGCGAACCCCAACAACACCTTCATCTGGCATAAGAGCTGTGAACTGATGTCCCAGGGTAAAAATAGTAAATACGCTGGCAACAAGCAAAGCTATAGTCACCCAAGCAACATCCACCCATCCCCAGGGACGAGTCAGTGATATACGCTTGCGTGGTTGTGGCCTGCGCTGGACCTGCTTTGCTGTTGTGCGTGCCGAACGTCTTCCCATTACCTAATGTCCGCCTAGAGGTCTTCTGAAGGGATGTTTGTGGGCTCTGCACCGCTTTGTACAGATACTGCCTGGGGCACTGCTCCTGACTGAATTATGTCCTGCAGTTCAGCCTCACTCAACACGGGAACGCCTAAACTCAGAGCTTTATCGTATTTGAGCCCGGCGTCTTCTCCTGCAACAACATAACTTGTTTTCTTTGAAACGCTACCTGTAACCTTTGCCCCCAACTTCTTTAGCTCTGTTGATGCTTCCGTGCGGGTCAAATTCGTCAAGGTTCCTGTTAGCACAAAGGTGAGTCCTGCTAGACTCTGCAAGGCAGGATCAGTTAAGGCTTCCTCTTTTAAGTTAAGTCCTGCACCTATAAGACGTTGCAGTACTGCCCTATTTTCAGGTACGCTGAAAAAACTACGGCAGGAACGCGCAATCTGTGGACCGACTCCTTCAATTGCGTTTAAATCCTCTTCACTTGCAACCATAAGATTTTCGATTGTTCCAAAACGACCTGTAAGCAATTCTGAAACGGTAGCACCAACGTGGCGAATACCTAAGCCAAAAAGCAGACGCGGGAAAGGACGGCTTTTCGATGCCTCGATATTTGCGAGCACTTTTGTCGCCATAGTTTGCCCAAAAAAAGTCTCGCTTCCGTCAGCCTTTGTACGTCCCAAGGGCAAGTCTCGCAGTTGTTCAAAACTTAAAGCGTAAAAGTCTGCTACGTTACTCACAAGGCCTGCAGAAATAAGGGCATTAATCGTTTCTGTACCTAATCCCTCTATGTCTGCAGCGCCTCTGCTGACCCAATGGCGCAACCTTTCCGTGCGCTGAGCTTCACAGTTAATATTTTCACAGCGCAAGGCCGCCTCATCCGGATCACGATGGACAGCGACTCCGCAGGATGGGCAGTGCGTCGGCATACGAAAAAAGGTTTGAGTACCGTCGCGCAAAGATTCGATAGGCCCCACAACTTCAGGGATAACATCGCCTGCCTTGCGGACAATCACCGTATCGCCTACCAGAATGCCCTTGCGAACAATCTCGTCTTCGTTATGCAAGGTTGCACGCGCAATGGTAGAGCCTGCTACAAGCACTGGATCAAACTCTGCCACAGGGGTCAAGGTTCCCGTGCGTCCTACCTGAATGCGAATCTCACGCAGGACAGTCGTTTTTTCCTCTGGAGGAAACTTGAAAGCAATCGCCCAACGAGGAGCTTTTGCCGTATAACCTAGTGCCTCCTGCAGAGAAAAATCATCAACCTTTATGACTACGCCATCGATTTCATAAGGCAAATCATGGCGTTTTTCCAGTGCAGCTGTACAAAAATCCATAACATCTGACCTGCAGGTTAACACCTCAACGTCAGGATTAACGTGAAACCCTGCTTGGCGGAGCACGTCCAAAAATCCGTGCTGATTAGGCGGTAAATCCTCATGTGTCTTATCAGCTGGCGCATAGATGAAGGATGCTAATTCGCGAGTAGCTGTGATTGCAGGATCCTTTTGGCGAAGTGAGCCTGCTGCTGCATTGCGCGGATTGGCAAAGGGTTTCTCCCCTGCCTCATCCGCCTGTTTATTTAACTGCTCAAAGTGTGATTTTGGTAGGTAAATTTCGCCGCGCACTTCTAGCTGGGGAAGGCTTGCAAGTAGGCCGCTTTGTAGGCGCAAAGGAATATCACGCACGGTTCGAGCATTAGCAGTAATATCTTCTCCTGTGCGCCCATCACCCCGTGTAGCTGCGCGCACTAACTCTCCCTCTTGATAGGTCAGCGCAATAGATGAGCCATCAATCTTTAGCTCGCAGTTATAGGTAATCTGGCTCTGGGGCGCTGAAGTAACTAGCTTCGCCCTAGCAGACTCTACACGATCAAACCAAGCATCAAGTTCCTCAAGATTCATTGCGTTATCAAGCGAGTACATGCGCGCTGCATGCTCAACAGGAGCAAAGGCGTCACTAGGGATGGCCCCTACACGCTGTGTTGGTGAGCTTGCTGTGATTAGTTCTGGGTGCTTTGCCTCGATTTCCTGGAGCTCTCGCAAAAGCGAATCATACACATCATCACTCAAGTCTGAAGCGTCCAGCACATAGTACTCATAAGCAGCATGCTCTAAGGCACGGCGCAGTTCTTCTGCGCGCTGAGCAGGACTTTGATGCGGGCTTGTTGCTGAACTCTTTGAGTTCATTGTGCCTGCATCTTTCCGGCGCAGATCTCTGCTGCCAATTTAATGAGTTCACTCAAGGTGGGATGAGCAAAAATGCTGTCGGCAACGTCAGAAACTGTTGCATCGCTTGCCATGAAAGGAGCAACTATTGCGATAAGCTCAACTGCTTTTGCCCCAAGAATCTGCGCACCAAGCACTCTTCCTGTACGCGCGTCCGCTACTAGCTGTACAAAGCCTTCCGGCTCACCCTCTGCAAGAGCTTTTCCATTGGCAGAATATTTAACAATTCCTGTGACAGCGGCAATGTCTTTCTTCTTAGCATCATCCGCACTCATACCGATAGTAGCAATCTCTGGAACAGTGTATATGCAGCCTGGAATTAGGTTTTGATTTAGGGCATGTGCCTCTGGCGGAGTCTGTCCAGCAAGCTTTGCAACTACAGCCCTTGCTGCCAATACTCCCTCGTGTTCTGCCTCATGAGCCAACATAAGACCGCCTATTGCATCCCCGATAGCATAAACATTAGGAATATTCGTTTGATAGCTTTCGTCCACAGCAATGGCGCGCCCTTCAAAGTCAATTCCAGCGCCTTCAAAACCAAGGTCGGACGTATTGGGAACCCTACCTACTGCAGTCATGATGACCTCAGCGCTAAGCTGCGCACCACTAGAAAGTGTAGCCACAGCCTTGCCCGTCGCATTCTGACTCACTGCCTCAACGCTAGTGCCTAGATGCAGTTCTATTCCTCGAGACTTGAAGTCACGTGCCAAGGTTTTACCCAAGCGCTTATCTTGCCACGGTAGTAGATTTTTTGCGAGCTCTACTATCGTTACCTGTGAACCAAAGCGTTCATAAGCATCAGCAAATTCTACGCCAATGACCCCGCCGCCCACGATGATGATGCTTTCTGGGACTTTGTGCAGAGCGATGGCATCATCGCTTGTCCAAACAAAAGGCGCATCTAATGCAGGCAGGATTGTGGGCAATGATCCTGTGGCAATAATAAGCGCATCGCAGGAAAGAACACTTTCGTCCCCTGCCTTATTACTTACCGAAACCTGAATTGAAGAAACAGTCGACTGAAGTTTTCCCGTTCCCTCAATAACTTCGATTCCCAGCTTCTTTGCACTTGCTTCAATCTGACCAACAAGGTTATTGATTACGGTCTTCTTGCGAACACGCAGTGCTTCAAGATCAAGCTCCGCGGCGGAAAAGTCAAGTCCTGAAACAGCAAAGTCACCTACACGTGCCACATCTGCTAAGGCATGAGCTGTCTTGAGGATAGTTTTGGTGGGAATGCAACCAACGTTAAGGCAGGTGCCCCCAAGACGGGTACGCTCAATGAGGGTAATCTTCACATCAAGATTTGCCGCCTTCGCCTGCTTAGCAGCTTCAAATGCGGCTATGTAACCACCAGGGCCTCCACCTAAAATTACTACATGTGTCCTGCATGACATTTCTGCATCCTCCACCTTCACCGTAATATAAAGTGGCGGCCCTTTTGCAGAGCCGCCACTTTGATTAACAAACTATAAGAGCTCGCTTTACGCTAGAGTCACATTGCTTGCTTGGTCTTTACCGTTGCGACCTACAGTCACCTCGAATTGAACCTCTGAGCCTTCTTCTAGTGTCTTGAAGCCGTCCATCTTGATTTCTGAGAAATGTACGAAAAGATCCTCGCCACCCTCTTGCTCGATGAACCCATAGCCCTTGTCTGGATTAAACCACTTTACCTTACCTACTGCCATTAGTACCTACTTTCCTGCCACCAATCCCCTTGATGGCACATCTGTGGTGTCGCCCAACGCTACACCACCAATAACACATAAGCTGCTTACAGCTTAACTTCCCGTATCTCTGCACAACTGTATGTGTCAAAAATTGATACTAAGAAAACTGTCGCACGCGCAAAGGAAGTTCCAGGGACTCCGCAATATCTGCACAGCGCTGAACTTCATCTGCATTCAAAAAGTTTACCACAGATAGGGTAACCTGTGGCACATATTCTTTTGCGGCTTCAGCAAAATCCAGAACCGCCTGAAAAGACCGCTGTCCAAATTCTGGAATACATAACTCATTATAGGACTCTGCATCAGGGGCGTTTAGGCTTATGGAAAGCTCATCAATAAGCCCTGCAAGCTCTGATGCAACAGGCCTGCCAACAATCAAATCTCCTAGCCCGTTTGTGTTCACTCGCACATGTTCTACTCCCTGATCCTTCAACCACTGTGCAACCTGAATCATTACGTCATAGGAACTGAAGGGTTCACCAAAACCGCAAAATACCACTTCTGAGTAAGTCTTTAGCAGCTCATAAGCTTGAACAGCTGCAATAACTTCAGGGGCGCTAGGTTCATGATCAAGCCACAAAGTATCCACATCCCCCACCGTACCAAAGTCATCTCGCAAGCAAAAGGTACAGGCACAAGGACAGATATTCGTGATATTCAGATAGAGCGCATCTTTGAATTTGTAAGCTAGGGCTGGCATAAGTGATTTAAGCTAAGCTTTCTTAGTCGAGGCAGACTTAGTTCCCTTAACAGCAGAGGTAGACTCAGATCCACTTCCCAACAGCGCCTTTCGCAGTGCCATAAGGGGCGCATAAAGTAATAGAGCTAAGATGAAATTTGCACCTGCCTGGAATAAGTTCCCAGGAATGCTTGCCAGCGAACCAACGTCAACAATCAAGAAAATATATGCTGTATAGCCCGCCACCATAATGAGCTCAGCAAGAAAAACACCCAACACATACCAGGAAAATTTACCCTTTTTAACAAAAAGATAGAGCACATATCCCATACTACCCTTGATAACAAGGGTCGCAGGAGCAAAGATCAGATGCCCTGAAGTTAGATTAGAAAGAGCACTGCCAAATCCTGCAGCTAATGCAACCAAAGGGTGAGGTAGTAAAAGCGCACTTGCAGCTATCGAACTATCCCCTAGGTTAAGCCAGCCAGAGACATCGAAGGGCATAGGTATCCCTAGAAAGCGAGTTACCACAAAGACGAGTGCTGTAAGTAGTCCTGTCACCACCAAAAGTTGCGTTCTGGACTTTGACTGACTAGGAGTTCCCTGCAAGTCCTCTGTATCTGGCTTTGTCGTTTGTTCTCTTTTTGTCATTACAGCAAGGTCCCCTCTGGTGTATCTGAAGTTGTGGATACTGAGCTATTCGGCACAGGCAACCCCAAGTGCTCATAGGCACGTGGCGTTGCTTGACGTCCCTTAGGTGTACGTATTATAAGCCCTTTTTGCAGTAAAAAGGGTTCGTAAACATCCTCAAGGGTATCTGCCTCTTCTCCAGTGGCATTTGCCAGGGTTGTCAGACCTACAGGTCGACCTATAAAAGTCTCTGCAAGAGTAGAAAGGATTTTTACATCCATCCAGTCTAGCCCCAAGCTATCCACCTCAAAGAAGCTAAGTGCCTCAGCCGCAATATCCTCACTAATGTCGCTACCATGACGCACTTGGGCATAATCGCGCACACGCTTTAATAGGCGATTTGCAAGGCGCGGAGTTCCGCGGCTACGTCGCCCAATTTCCATTGCAGCTTCCTCGTCAATAGAGAGTCCAAAAATTGCTGCACTGCGCATGATAATTGATTCTAGTTCTCTAGGTTCATAATAATCCAGGCGAAAATTTATGCCAAATCGGTCACGCAAAGGGCCCGAAAGTAATCCTGTTCGTGTAGTTGCACCAATCAAGGTAAAACGCGCTAAATCCAAAGTAATCGACCTTGCCGCAGGCCCCTTTCCAATAACAATATCAAGGGTAAAGTCCTCCATTGCTGAATAAAGAATCTCTTCAACTACGCGTGACAAGCGGTGGATTTCATCAATGAAAAGTACGTCACCTGCTTCAAGATTTGACAGAATAGCAGCAAGATCGCCTGCACGCTCGATGGCAGGTCCCGCTGTTTGCTTCATCTTTACACCAAGTTCATTTGCTACAACTGCTGCCAGGGTGGTCTTCCCCAGTCCTGGAGGCCCTGAAAAGAGTAAGTGATCCAGCGTATCGGAGCGCTGTTTTGTCGCCTCAATAAGAACTTCCAGGTTATCTTTAATTCGCTGCTGACCTTGATAGTCTGCCAATACCAAAGGACGCAGATTAACCTCAAGTTCACCCTCTTGCGAAGAAGCATCCACCAAGCGCTGACGGGAGTCGTCTACTTGAAGATTATTCTTGGGTGATGATGTCGCAGTTTCTGCTGCCTTATTGGAAGCTTCCCAGGCTGGCTTTATCCTGTCAGTCATTTATCTTGAGCCTCCCATTTTTGTCAGGGCATACTTCAACAAGTGCTCACTCCCTGCATCAGCAGGGGCACCAGAAAAAGCTTCTGCTATTTCTGCCGCAGAAAAACCCATTGCAAAAAGAGCTGCCTGGGCATCTGCTAGTGCACTATGTTCGCCTGCTTCAGCTGCAGTACTTGCGCCTGTTGCATCCGCACCTGCATCAATGAAGGGCTCCCCCATCTGAGCAGGAAATACTGCATCTATCTTACCCTTGAGCTCTATAATTAAGCGCTGGGCTGTCTTTTTACCAATACCAGGAACACTTGAAATTAGCGCAATATCTTCGGTAGTTACGGCACTAGCCAACATGCGCGGATGCAGTGTTGATAGCACTGAAAGAGCCACTTTTGGACCAACACCAGATATGTCAATCAGTGCAAGAAAGACACGCTTTTCCTCTTCATCGATGAAGCCAAAAAGCGACACTTCGTTTTCACGTACATGCATATAGGTGTAAAGCAGCACGTCTTCACCTCTTAAGCCCAAGGAGGACAAAGTACGTGTGCTTGCCGCCAACTCATAACCGACACCATTGACCTCAAGATATAGTCGATCAGTAGCTTTATGGGCAAGTACTCCTGCAAGAAAGGCTATCATCTACATTCCTCTCAAAACCTAGTCCGCTAAACTATTTCGATGCGCTAAGTGCGTTAGCGCAACCGCCAAAGCATCGGCACAGTGATCTGGCTTAGGATCGTGGTCCAAGCCTAACAATTGACGAACCATGTAAGTAACTTGTTCTTTTTCCGCTTGGCCCGAACCAACAATGTTTAATTTTATAGTCGCTGGGGGATATTCTCCCAGCACTAAACCCCTTTTTGAGGTTGCAAGTATAGCAGCCCCGCGCGCCTGCCCCAGAGTAAGCGCTGTCTTTGCGTTAAGCCCGAAGAAGACTCCCTCTATAGCGCAGCTTGTTGGCTGATAGCGTTCTATCACAGCACAGACATCATCATAAATGGTCGCAAGTCGCACATTAAGTGCGTCCTCCGCACGTGTCTTTATCACACCATAAGCCAGAGCCTGGGGATTATTCTTGCCTATAGGCGTACTCACTATCGCCCAACCGGTATGGTGCAAGCCTGGGTCAATGCCTAGTATCGTTTCCATTAGTCTTCTAGCGAATCTTCCAACTGACCTTCATCAATTTTCATGCTGTGATAAACATTTTGCACGTCATCTAAATCTTCCAGACGATCAATTAACCTCATAACCTGCTTTGCCTCACGAGGTTCTACTGCCTGGGGGGTTGTAGGTTCCATGGTAAGTTCTGCGCCACGCACAGCATAACCCATGTTCTCAAGTGCTTTTTTTGCTGCCATCAGCCCCGAAGACTCAGTAAGTACAACGGCTATAGAGACTTCGTCTTCGACCTCAATCGTGTAATCGTCCCCACCAGCTTCGGCCACTGCCAACATGAAGTCATCCTCTGAGAACTGAGTCACATCCAAGTCTACAATGACCTCACCCTTGCGCTGGAACTGAAAGGTCACCGAGCCAGAGGTCCCTAGGTTACCGCCAATTTTTGTAAACGCTGCACGCACGTCTGCAGCAGTTCGATTTCGATTGTCAGTAAGGCACTCAACATAGACTGCAATACCTGCTGGTCCATATCCTTCATATATAATTTCATTCCATGTTGCACCATCATTGGCTGCCCCGCTTGCTTTTGCGATAGCCGTTTCAATATTGTCCTTTGGCAGCGAATAACTTTTTGCCTTTTCAATAGCTGCTGCAAGTGCAGCATTATTATCAGGGCTAGGGTCGCCGTTTTTTGCGGCAACAAATATGGCGCGGGAAAGTTTCCCGAAAAGAGCAGAACGTTTCTTATCTTGCCTAGCCTTGCGATGCTTGGTATTAGCCCATTTACTATGTCCTGCCATCCGATACCTCCTCCAATTAGCCTTCAGTACTGCACAAAACTAACATCCTTGGACAAAGATTGACAAGGTTCACCTGTGCGGCAAATGATTGTTCGCTGTTAGATATTAGTATAACGTATTGAACTGAGCAGAAAAATGAGCTAATCCCGCTTCAAAAAGTAAGCCATAGCGTGTCTCAGCGCCAGCAGCATAGGTGCGCTGAATAGATGCAGAAGTGAAGTCTACAGCAAGTTTAGTTGATTCCTCCAGAGAGCAGCCATTAAGCAGTCCAGCTACCAAAGCACTACAAAATAAATCCCCACTGCCATGATACATGCCTTCTGCACGTGCAGCCCCTGCATAAGTAGTAGAGGATAGCTTTGAGTCACGTGCTGCCGCACCTAGACTATCTGGTGCAAGACTTACCCCCGTAAGAACAGCTGACCCTGCGCCAATGTCAGAGCACAGCGCCGCCAACAAATCCTTTACAGCATCAGTATCTGGGCTGGAGTCATAATCGCGCCCTAACAATAAGGCAGCTTCTGTCAGATTAGGCACCAATACGTCTGCAAGTGCGCACAGTGAACGCATCTGGTCAGGATAGTCTAAGGTAAAGCCCGGATAAAGCTCTCCCTCATCTGCCATTACTGGGTCAACAACTATAAGCGTATCATCGTCTGCCAGCAACGTGATGACCTCTTTAATGAGTTCAATCTGCTCAAACGAACCCAAATAACCCGTGTAGATTGCATCGAATTTTAAATTAAGACTTTTCCAGTGTTGAGCAATAGGTAGAACATCTTCGGTAAGATCACGAAAGGTGTACCCTTCAAATTCACCCGTATGGGTAGAAAGAACTGCCGTAGGCAATACAGCGCATTCAATACCTGCAGCAGAAAGCACAGGAAGGGCAACTGTTAACGAACAGCGCCCTATTCCTGAAATATCATGTATTGCAAGTACGCGTGGAGTATTCAAGTTTAATAATCAGTAGTGCTTGCAGCATCTGCCGCATCACTATCTATCTCCTGGTCAAGGGGCACAACGCTAATCCAGGTACGTCCTGGTGTCAGCAGGATGCTATTTCCTTCCGCATCCTTAAATACTGGAGGAGCATCTGCAGAGCCCTCCCAAGTACCATCAAAGCGCTTACCATCTGAGAAGATAGCTACGTTTCCACCACCGACAAGATCAATGTCATACGTAACTGTGCCTCCGCCTGCACGTGAGCCTTCTGAATGACGAGCCCACATAACTACTACGTTATCTGCACTAATCTGTTCATCACTTGCGCCATCGTACTGTGTAACTCCACCTGCAGCACGTAACCACAGCTTATTTTCACTATCCCAGGTCCAGCGAGTGTCAGACAGAGGAGAGAAGGGAACGTGGGCTTCTGTTGCAGTGCGATACGCACTTGAAGGGGTCAGTTCATTAGATTTGGAGTTTGAGAACTCTAGTCCTGCAATCGACTCTGCAGTAGCCACATCAAAACCTTTACTCGTTGCGACTTCGTAGGCCTTAGCCAGCTCTACAAATAGATTGTGCGGGGCACTTCTGCCGCTGTAGCGTCCATAGAGGTCACTTCCAATAGTTCCGTGAGCCATGCTAGTAACACCAGCATCTCTTAGCTTTCCAAGCACATTGGCATTTCCGCCACTATAGAAAAATAGGGAATCACCGAACTGAGAAACAACGTGAAGATCTGAGTCACGTGCACTACGGACAGGCATGACCTGCTCTGGAACATCACTTTGGTACACGGCGTTAAAGCGCGTAATGCCACCCTCTGCCAATGTTTCAAAAACAACATCAGCACTATTAATTCCCACCTTTGAACCTGACTGTGGGTGATTATCTATTTTCACTGAAAGAGTGCGACCTAAGGTAACTTGAGGGTTTTCCGCCTCTAGACCTGTTAGTGGCCAGTAGATAGAACCCTCGGGCTCTTCAGTCATTTCTACATCTTTTGCAGGCGGGGTAACAACAACGGGGTCTTTACTGCGACATCCCGCAAGACCTGCAAAAGCAATTACTAACGAACATAGTACGGCGATCCATAATATCGACTTTCGCGACATGGAAAATCACTCCTTATTAATAATCTTTTGAAGCTAAGAATTATATAGTTTTTGATTGAAGTATCGCTAAGCAATACGCAGGTGGGCCTCTTTTAGTTGTTTAAGCGTTACTTCTGCAGGAGCCTCTGTCATAAGATCTGCACCGCTTGAAGTTTTTGGGAATGCAATAACATCACGGATAGAATCACGGCCAGCCAAAATCATGATTAAGCGATCAAGTCCAAGTGCGATTCCTCCATGAGGAGGGGCACCGTACGAAAGTGCGTCCAACAGGAAACCAAACTCTTCGCGAGCCTGTTCGAGCTCATGCCCCAATTGAGCCAGTACACGCAATTGCAAGTCTGCGTCATGAATACGAAGAGTTCCTCCGCCAATCTCATATCCGTTAAGAATAAGATCATATGAATAACTAAGTACTGAGGCAGGGTCTTTTTCTATATTCCCCAGGTGCGCGTCGAAAGGACGTGTAAAGGGGTGGTGATTTGCAGCCCAGCGGTCATTCTCTTTATCACGCATGAAAAGCGGGAAGTCAATTACCCAAAGAGGATCAAAACCTTCACGTGATATTTCCAGCATGTCAGCTAGTTCTAGGCGAATGGTGCCCAGAACTTCATTAGCAAGATCAAGCTCACAAGCCGCAAAGAAGAGGGCATCCCCTGCTTCTGCGCCCGTAGTTACCTTAAGAGCCTCTAATTCTTCTGCCGTAAAGAACTTCGCAATGGGGCTCTTGATTTGGCCGGTAATGCTATCTGCGTCTGCTGCTTCTGCAGGAAACGCCATCCAAGCCAAGCCTGCAGCACCCGCATCAATCGCTTTCTGATTAAGTGCGTCATATTTTGAGCGCGCCCAGTCACCAGCGCCCTTTGCACAGATGGTTTTTACTACTCCCCCATTTGCAGGAGCCTGTGCAAATACCTTAAAGCTAGTCGTAGCCGCCCAATCGCTAATATCTTGCAAGAGCAAATCAAAGCGCGTATCAGGACGGTCGCTACCATAGGTGTTCATGGCCTCAGCATAGGTAATGCGACGCAGTGGCTGCGGCAGATCATAGTCAACCACCTTCATAACCTCTGCCAATACATCCTCTGTTAGGTTCATGACATCGTCTTGTGTGACAAAGCTCATTTCCAGGTCAACCTGGGTGAATTCTGGCTGACGATCGGCACGCAAGTCTTCATCGCGAAAACAACGAGCAACCTGGAAATAGCGCTCTAAGCCACCAATCATCGTAAGTTGCTTAAAGAGCTGCGGGGACTGTGGCAAAGCATAGAATTTGCCTGGATTATGCCGAGCAGGAACAATGAAGTCACGCGCGCCCTCTGGGGTTGATTTAGTAAGGATGGGTGTCTCCACCTCGATAAACCCTTTATCTGTTAATGAGTTACGAAAAGCCGCTGTTACGCGCGAGCGCAGCTTAAGAATCTTGCTTACCTCTGGGCGACGGATGTCAAGGAAGCGCCATTTCATGCGTACAGCCTCATCAGTATCAATACCATCTTCAATTTCGAAAGGAGGGGTCTTCGAGATATTTAGCACACTAAGCTGACTTACCACAATTTCAACCTCGCCTGTTGGTATATGCGGGTTGACCGCATCTGCAGGACGGAGTCTAACAGTGCCCGTTACCTCTACCACCCATTCAGGGCGCACTGCTTCTGCCAAAGCAAAAGCAGAACCCACCTCTGGGTCAAAGGTCAGCTGCACGATACCTGTACGGTCACGAAGATCAATAAATATCAAGCCACCATGATCACGGCGCTTACCAACCCAACCCGCTAGGGTAATCTCTTGCCCTTCAAGTTCACGGCCCAATTGGTTTGCAACGTGAGTCCTGATTGATGAATATTTGCTGTCTAGCATTATGGATGTCTCCTTATTTAGTTAGCATCTTAACAATACTGCGGCTTGCCTACTTAACCAGCATCTTGACGATGCTTCCCGGGGTCGCAAAGCGCTCTTCCTTACTTTCCATGTCTCTTATTGTAACGCCTCCGCGCTTCTGCTCCTCTTCGCCTATGATAAGGACATAGCGCGCACCAGCCTTATCTGCTTGCTTGAACTGCGACTTCAATGAACGGTCCTGCAGGTCACTAACAGCTGTCAATCCGCGACGACGCAGCTCCATTGTCATGGCGAAGGCCGCCTCTCGTTGCTCATCTGCTGCTGCAGCAACATAAATAACTAAATCATCACGATTTAAGATGTCGACTTCTTCGGCCTCAAGTGCTAGAAGGATACGCTCTGCTCCTACTGCAAAACCAATACTGGGAGTTTCTTTTCCGCCCAGGTCTTGAAATAGTCCGTCATAGCGACCACCACCGCCAATAGCGTTTTGAGAACCCAGTCCATGATCAACCTGAACCTCGAACACAGTGCGTGTGTAGTAGTCTAGTCCGCGCACTAGCTTTGGATCAATTTCATACTTTAGGCCTGCCGCATCAAGCGTGCGTAAAACTGTATCGTTATGCTGCTTACAGGCCTCGCAAAGCGCCTCATTAATACGCGGAGCACTATCCATTACTGCATGACATTCTGGCTTCTTACAGTCAAAGGCCCGCAAAGGGTTCGTGTCAGCACGACGTGCGCAGTCATCACATAACTCTACACTGTGCTCACGAATAAAAGTCGCTACGCTATCACGGTAGGCAGGCCGACACGCATCATCACCCATTGAGTTTACGAGCAGACGCATAGATCGCTTACTTAATCCGAGTAGTGTAAAGTATTCCCACAGCATGAGAATCATTTCTGCATCTGCAAACGGAGAGGTCTGCCCTAAAGCTTCTGCACCTACTTGATAGAACTGGCGCTGCCTGCCCTTTTGAGGACGCTCATAGCGAAATTGCGGACCAGCGTAATAAAGCTTTACTTGTGCCCCATTATCAGTAAGTCGCGCCTGAATAGCAGCTCGCACTACCCCTGCAGTATTTTCGGGACGAAGAGTAATAGAGCGACCACCACGATCTTCAAGGTGTACATCTCTTTACCGACAACATCAGTTGCCTCGCCAATGCCGCGAGTAAATACTTCGGTCTGCTCAAAGATGGGAGTGTAGATGGACTCATAACCATAGCGGGAAAAAACTTCACGGGCGACCTCCTGCAGGAAGTCCCAGCCACGAGCGCTCGCACCGAGCAAATCTGCAGTACCCTTTGGGGCATTATAGGATTGAGTCATAGTGTGATTACTCCTTAGGAAATGGTCGGGCTGACTGGATTTGAACCAGCGACCCCACGACCCCCAGTCGTGTGCGCTACCATGCTGCGCCACAGCCCGACGCGGATGCTAGTTTAGCATGTTTAGCTGAGAGGATAAACTCTCTGTAAAATTTGACGAGCAAGTTGAGTTTTTGAAGTTTTAGGAAGAAGTGTATCCGCCTCTGGTGCTGCCTTGCTAAATATGCGCACTTCGTTTTCAGTAGATTCAAAGCCTATGTCTGCACGTGATACGTCGTTTGCAATAATGTAGTCTGCACCTTTGCGCTCTAATTTTGCTTGAGCATTGTCCTCGAGGTTATTGGTTTCTGCAGCGAAACCCACAAGGATGGTGTCTGCCTTCAAGGTCTTCTCTATTTTCATGCGGCCCAACTTTGCAAGAATATCAGGATTTTGGACTAACTCTAGTACCTGTGTATCTTGCTGATTGGTTTGCCCTAGTTGGCTTTGCCGTTTCTTGATTTTTATACTAGCTTTTTTAGCGGGACGATAGTCTGACACTGCTGCTGAACAAATTATGAGATTCGCTTCTAAAGCAAAGCTTATCATTGCAGCACACATTTCATCAGCAGTCACTACCCTTGTACACGCCAATCGCTTGTCAACAGGTACGGCCGCACTAGCTGGCCCTAGGACTAACTGAACTTCTGCGCCTGCCTGCAGGGCTGCGCGCGTCAAAGCTGTACCCATCTTGCCTGAAGATCGATTAGTTAGATAACGCACAGGGTCAAGGTATTCCTGAGTAGATCCTGCACTAATAAGTACTTTTTTACCCGCCAGCCAATCGCTAGTCTGTATAGAATCCTCGATTATCCCAAAAAGGGTCTGCGCCTCAACCATGCGACCAGGACCACTATCCCCACAGGCGAGCTCACCTGAGGCTGGGCCGATTAACTGAGCTCCGCGGGCAGTTAAAGTAGCAAGATTTTCCTGCGTAACAGAGTCAAGATACATCTGCGTATTCATGGCTGGTGCGACTAGCAGCTGTCCCTGATAAGCAAGTGCTGTTGTGGTCAGCAAATCATCCGCGCGACCATGCGCTAACTTTGCGATGACGTTTGCAGTTGCAGGCGCGATAAGAAAAAGGTCAGCCTCTTCTGCAAGACTAATATGGTTGATGGGTGCTGCCGGATCATCAAAGAGATCAAGCGCCACAGGGTTACCCGTAAGCGAACGAAAGGTCGCAGGACCTACGAACTTTGCTGCATGCTGCGTCATAATGACTTTAACGTTATAACTTGCACGCACCAATTGACGCGCCAAATCACACATCTTATAAGCAGCAATGCCACCCGAAATCCCTAGGAGGATAGTTTTTCTCTTCAAATTTCCCATGAGGATTATTGTATCAAGTCAAATGCATAGAGCCATTCTTCGCAAGAATAAGATCAACAACAAAGGGCACCCACTGCCTAGCAGCGAGTGCTCTTCCCTCCAAGCCTGTTAAAGACTTAAATAATATCGAGTTCTTTGCCTGCTTTTTCGAACATCTCAAAAATCGTGGCTAAATCTTCTTCTGTGTGGGTCGCCATGAGACAGGTACGTAGGCGTTCTGTTCCCTTTGGCACTGCTGGATGAACTATGGGACATACGAAGATTCCTAACTCGAACAGTCTGGCTGTCAGGTCGAGCGTCTTCATCTCATCACCAATGTGTACAGGCACGATTGCTGTGCTTGTCTCCATGGTGTTAAAGCCTAGATCCATCAGTCCTCGCGCATAATCACCCTGAACAGCCTGCAGACGCTGCACGCGCTCAGGCTCATTTTCGATTACATCGAAAGCTGCGATGGCTGCCGCACATTGAGCCGGTGGTAGTCCTGCACTGAAAATAAAGGGACGCGAGTTATGTTTTAGGAAGTTAATCAGTTTGCGGTCTCCAGCCACATAGCCACCAACAGATGGAATGGCCTTCGAGAGTGTTCCCATCTTAATGTCGATGGACCCCTCCATGTCAAAATGCTCTTCGATGCCGCGACCTGTTGCACCCAAAGCCCCGACTGAGTGGGCCTCATCCACCATCAGGCGAGCACCGTATTCGTCACAAATACGGCGCAATGCTGGCAGATCGCACATGTCTCCGTCCATCGAATAGACAGAGTCCACAACAACCATGGTCGACTCATACTTGCCTTTCGCGCGACGCAAAATGCTCTCTAAGTGATCCATGTCGTTGTGACGGAATGTGCGCCAACGCGCCCCTGACAGCATGCAGCCATCTACAATGGACGCATGATCAAGCTTATCCATTACAACCATGTCTTTCGAAGTAAGGAGTGCTGTTATGATTGCAATATTAGTCAAGAATCCTGACGAGTAAACTGCTGCATCCTCACGCTTAGAGTAGCGAGCAATACGTCCTTCTAGACGCTCATGAAGGTCAGTTGTGCCTGTAAGTAGACGCACACCGCCGGCGCCTGTACCGTACTCATTAATGGCTTGCTTTGCAGCAGCCTCGATACCCTCATGCCCCATAAGGCCTAAATAAGAATAAGATGCCAACATAATAAGCTCGCGGCCGCCTACCATAGTCACACGATTATTGACCTTGCCTACTACGGGCTGCAGGTAAAAGTAGCGATTTGCCGCTTTAAGCATTTGGTAGCGCTGCTCAAAGGCTTCTAAACGTGCGCTGATTGCATCGTCAAATTGGCGAATTTCTGACATTACGTTTCCTCCATAGATATGATGTATACAAAAGTGTATACATCATATCATAAGGAAGGCTTCTAACAATTATTCACCGGCAGCACAGTCCTACATTCTTTGATCTGGAGTAAGGTAAGTTCAATTAATCTAGAGCACTGACACTCTCAATCTGTCGCCTGCTTCCATCAGCAGCAGCATCTTTGTCAACGCGCTTGCCGCTAGGATATAACAACAACCCAAAGACAATTGGCAATGCGCCCGCAACTATTAATACTTGTTGTACTCCAAATAAATTTGATAACCAGGGAGCAAGCACCAAGGGAATCAGCAATAAACCTAAGGTAAACATATTAATAGTACCTAACACACGTCCCACTGCCTTTAGCGGAGAGTCAGCTTGAACCATCGTCCGCAACAGGGGATCAAAGACTCCAAAAGCAAAACCCAGAACCATTTGTCCAGCAGCGACCCACCACAAATTTAAGGTTGCGATATAGGCAATAGAGCCTATGCCACAAATCACAAGTAACACTATTAGAAGTCGCGCATTAACCCACTTTAAAGGAAACGCTGCAAGCAGAATGACACCCACAATAAGTCCAACCCCACCAACAGCATAAATCCAGCCAAGCATGGAGATATCTACCTGCAAAATTTGGTAAAAATAAACGGGCTCTAAGGCATCAAACGCACCGAAACCAAAAACCATACCAACAGCAATCATCAGATAGTAACGCAGATTTCGTGACTTTCTAATAATATTCCAACCCTCTAATGCTTCACCAAAAGGACCGCTCTTCTTTACTCTGCGCTTTGAGGCATTGCGTCCCGTGAAAGCTGTTCCTGCCGTAAGACTTGTTGAAGTCACGCGCACAGGATCAGTTAAAGTAATACCATGTTCGCGCGCCTCCTTTTCAGCCTCAAGTTCCAGCGCATGACTGTACTTCGTTTCCCCAAAGACTAGATCATCTTCAGATACTTCGTCATCTGCTTCGTCATCCTTAGGTGCATGCTTCTCTTTGACTCGCAAAATAATGAGTGCTGCCGCCACAGTAACAATTGCCATTAGAATAAATACGCTGTAAACGGGAAGTCTTCCCGTCACTATTGCCCCTAGTGCTGGACCTACTACTACGGCAATAAAGGCACCAATAGTGAGAAAAGAATTCACTCGACGCAGTCCTGATTTACTGCGCTCTAGATAAGGCGCAAAAGAGGTGTAGGCCGTGTTAAGTATTGTTGTTGCAAGTCCAAAGAATGCTGCAAATATCACAAAGGCAGTTACATTGCCATGGGTAAGTCCCGCTATCAAGCAAATAATCGTCACAAAGATAGATGCCCAGAGAACTGTTTTACGTGGACCTATCTTATCGACAATGCTTCCTCCGATGATGCTCCCCACCATCCCCGAGAGGTTTAACATTAACATTACTGCCATTACAGTTGTGGCGTCTCCACCGAAACCGAAAGCTGCATAGCCCAAAACACCTATATGATACGCTGCCTGCATACCTACTTCGCGAGCGAAATTTGCTACGGTAAGCCAACGTTCGTTTATATTAATCGAAACCAATAGCTCTCTGTTCATTTCAAATATTCATCCCATTTCTATACGAACCACTAAAAACACCACCGCATGTTATCTTCGCGGTGGTGTCTAATGTACTTTTAGTACCATCGCTTGCCCTCTTTATAAGCAAGCGACCTTATATCAGCAAGCTCATTACTTCTCGTCTGTAGCACTTTCTGCTTCAGCGACAATAGCTTCCGCTACTTCTTCCGCCTCTGCCTGTACTTCAGCGGCTGTTTCTGCCTCTTCGGCATCCGCTTCCTTTACTTCATCTGCTGTAATCTCTGCAGCAACCTCTGCAGTCTCAGCAACTTCAGCTTCTGCCTGCTCAACAGCCTCTACTACCTCGGCTACTTCTTCGACAATCTCGTCAGCTACCTCTTCTGCAGTTTCCTTCTTCTTGACTTCAATTTCAAAGCCTAAGTCTTCTGCAGCAGCACGCATTGAGAGTGATACACGGCGACGCTCTTCGTCAATGTTCATAACCTTGACCTTGATTTCATCACCTACAGCTACCACCTGATCTGGCGTATCTACGTGACCACGCGCAAGTTCACTAATGTGAACTAGACCTTCTACGCTGTTTCCTAGATCTACAAAGATACCGAAGGGCACTAGCTTTGTGACCTTGCCATCAACGATTGAGTCAATAGGGAACTTGCTGACCAACGCCTTCCACGGATCTTCCTGTGTCTGCTTCAGACCTAGAGAGATGCGCTCACGTTTTACGTTAACATCAAGGACCTTAACCTCTACCTGGTCACCCACCTTAACAACTTCGTTGGGGTGAGTAATATGACCCCATGACAGTTCGCTAATGTGAACCAGACCGTCAATGCCACCTAAGTCTACGAAGGCACCAAAGTCTACAATGCTTGAGATAGTTCCTGGCAGAATCATGCCCTCTTGCAGCTTGCTAAGGATCTCGCCACGGTCGGCCTTGCGTCCTTCCTCTAGGATGACGCGACGTGAAAGAACAACGTTGTTACGGTGACGATCCATCTCGATTACGCGAGACTCAATCTTTTCACCAAGGAAAGACTGTAGGTCTTTAACGCGGCGCAAGTCCACAAGTGAAGCAGGCAGGAATCCGCGAAGACCAATGTCTACGATTAGACCACCCTTAACGATTTCAATAACTTCACCTTCGACAATTTCACTTGACTGGAAGTAGCGCTCTACATCTGCCCAAGCACGTTCGTATTCAGCGCGCTTCTTCGACAGGATGAGGCGACCTTCTTTATCTTCTTTTTGAAGAACAAGTGCCTCGACATCATCGCCAACAGCCACAAGATCAGCTGGATTTACATCCTTGCGAATAGTAAGTTCACGTGCAGGAATAACGCCTTCGGACTTATAACCAATGTCAACAAGCACCTCATCGTGCTCGATTTTGACCACAGTTCCCTTAACCAGATCGCCATCCTCAAAGCTTGTGAGGGTAGTATCGATGAATTGCTCCATCTCATCTTGAGTTAAGTCGACCTTTTCAAAGGTTACTGCAAAACCTTGGTCACCCATTTGGACCCCTTTCTATGGGCCCCAATCGTTCATTCCTGCTTGTCAGTAGTGAAAATCTGTTTTTCGAACTAAAACAAAAGCCTTACCTACAGGTTCAATAATCGGGGTAATTGCATCATGCCGACCCCCCTTTAGAGTCAGCTGGATTTGCAATTCTAGCATAAGAAGCACTAATTTGAAGCTTGAATTCGTATTAAATTCATACGGATAGATTATTCAGGCTTCGGTGCCCAAGGAACAAGCCTATTTTCCACAAAATTAATTACCTCATAAAGAAATACACCCATTAGCGCCATAGCTATTATTCCTGCGAACATAGTCGCATAATCAATGCGTCCCCAAGCGTTAACTATGTAAAAGCCAACGCCTGTATTTCCCGCTATAGACTCAACTACAAAGAGCACTGCTACTGCTGTGCCCGCACTGATGCGCAGTGCTGTAAAGATACTTGGCAAGGCTGAAGGAAAAACTACATGACGCGCAACATCAAGCTTACTAGCCCCCAAAGAACGTACGCTCGCCACAAGATCAGGAGAAATACTCTTTGCAGCCGCACGTGCAGTTACGACGGTCTGAAAGAAAATGACTGTCGAAATAAGAATAATTGCTGGGGCATTACCCAACCCCAGAAGAACCATAAGTACCGGCACAAAAACAATCTTTGGTACTGGATAAAGAACATATAGCAGCGGAGCCCCAACAGCATCAAGCTTAGTGCTACGGCCAATAATTAAACCCAGTATTGTTCCTGCTATAGTGCCCAAAACCATGGATATGACAATACGGTAGAACGATATTCCTATATGCGGCAACATCTCGGGGAAAAGTGCAATGAACTGTTGCACTGCCGTAGTCGGCAAAGGAAGAGCCGGGTTATCAATAATTAGTGATATAGCTGCCCATCCCAACAAAACCGCAACAGTCGCAGTCAGATAACCGATAACCCTTTGCAGCCGTGCCTTCATCACTTATCACCTAGAAGAAGTTCACGCAAATGGGTACACCTTTCGTGGAAAATGGCGTTCTGCCTATATTCACGTGTGCCCATTTCTGGATTGTCTATGATTGTACGAATTTTGCCAGGACGCGGAGTCATAAGTACAATACGCCTGCCCAAAAGTACTGCCTCTTCAATAGAGTGAGTTACAAGAATTTGCGCATAGGACTCACTTTGCCATAAATCAAGTAACACATTCTGCAGTTCTTCTCTCGTTAGTGCATCTAGCGCAGAGAGAGGTTCATCCATCAGCATAATGTCAGTCTCTAAAGCCATAGCACGTGCCATAGCAAGACGCTGACGCATGCCACCAGAAAGTTCACGCGGATAAGATGTAGCAAAGTCCTCAATACCCACTACGCGCAAAGCCTCCATCGCTTTTTTTCGCGCTGTCTTACGAGGGATCTTTTGAATTGAGAGACCTAACGCGGCATTATCTAGCACTGTCTTCCAGGGAAGCAGGCCGTAGTCTTGTAAAATCAGCGAGGTTTGTTTGCGCGGACCTACTACAGATTCACCCTTGACTGACACCGTACCTGTCGTAGGCTTACGCAGACCAGCAATCAAATTAAGAAGGCTTGTCTTTCCGCAACCACTTGCCCCGATGATCGCAATGGGCTCACCCTGCTCAACCATCAAGGACAGGCCATCAATGGCTAAAGTCTCTTTCTGGGCAGTTTTATAGCACAGACTAACGTCATGTAACTCTATAGCTGCACGACATTTTGTAGGTCTGCTGGTCTGCTTAGTGGTTATACTCATAACTTAATAAACGATAGAGCTAGCTTTATTGCTAGCGCATATCGCGGGATTGATTTCGCAAGATGACATCATGGGCGCCGCCCTCGACAATACTTGTTGCCGAGACAAGTGTTATCTTTGCTTCCTTTTGCAGGGATGCTATATCAAGTACTCCACAGTTCGCCATTGTGGATTTAACTTTTGCAAGTGAAGTGCTTACGTTGTCTTTTAGATTTCCCGCGTAAGGCACGTAAGAGTCAACACCCTCTTCGAAGGTCAACTTTGACTTATCCTTTGAGGCTGTACCCTCTTCGCCTTCACCATAGCGCTGCCAGTTACGGGCACGATTGCTTCCCTCACCCCAGTATTCCTTTACATAGGCACCGTTGTAATTGATGCGCGGCGTAGGGCTCTCATCAAAGCGCGCAAAGTAACGACCTAACATAAGAAAGTCTGCGCCCATGGCCAAGGCCAAGGTCATATGATAATCAAAAACAATTCCGCCATCAGAGCAGAGGGGCACATAAACGCCTGTCTCTTCTGCATACTGGTCACGAGCAGCAGCCACATCAACTACCGCACTTGCCTGGCCACGACCGATTCCTTTTTGCTCGCGGGTAATACATATACTACCGCCACCAATGCCAACTTTGACAAAGTCTGCTCCAGCATCTGCCAGATAGCGGAAACCTTCCGCGTCCACTACATTACCTGCGCCAATCTTTACCTTATCACCGTAATTATCACGGACAAAAGCAATAGTATCTGCCTGCCAGATACTATGACCCTCTGACGAGTCAATACACAGCACATCAACTCCTGCATCCACCAATGCTGGGATGCGCTCACGATAATCATGAGTATTGATGCCAGCGCCTACCAGATAACTTTTATTAGTATCGACCACAGCGCTTGGATTCGATTTATGGCTGTCGTAGTCTTTGCGAAACACAAAATGAGTAAGCCTGTCCTGATTATCAAGCACAGGTAAAGCGTTGAGCTTATTGTCCCAAATCATGTCATTTGCTTGCGAGATAGTCATACCATCAAAACCACAAACTAGGTCATCACGTGAGGTCATAAAGTCGGCTACCTTATCGTCAGGACTCATACGACTTACACGATAGTCGCGCCCCGTTACAATGCCGATAAGCTTACCTTGCGAGGTCCCATCCTCTGTAACAGCCACCGTCGAATGACCAGTTCTTTCCCTCATTTCTAGAATATCTGACAAAGTGGCGTCAGGACCAACATTACTATCAGAGCGAACAAAGCCTGACTTATGATCCTTTACACGTGCCACCATAGCCGCCTGATCTTCGATGCTCTGTGCACCAAAAATAAAGGAAATCCCACCTTCCTTTGCTAGAGCTATTGCCATGCGATCTCCTGAGACTGACTGCATAATGGCGCTAGTCAGAGGAATATTAAGGCTAAGATCTGGAGTTTCCCCCACGCGATACTTCACCAAAGGAGTCTTTAGGCTGACATTTGCTGCCGTGCAGTCACGACCAGAAAAACTAGGAATAAGAAGGTATTCATTGAAGGTACGGGAAGGCTCATTTACAAAGCGTGCCACTGCAGCATCCTTTCATTTGTGTCGTATTCTAGGCTATTAAGTGTATAAGAAAAGGGTCCACTTAGTGAACCCTTTTAATGATGCATTCTTTGCAAGAAAAGATAACCTCTAGTCAGCTAAGACCATTATTACTGTAGACCGTGCTGGGGTATATCTGCCTGGCTGAGGGGCCTGAAAAATCACTTCTCCCTTAGCTCCAGGACTGCTGCGCTCATAAGCAAAACGAACACCCAATCCTGCACCGTGCAACCTATCACGACCAGTTTGCCATTGCGCACCACCCAAGTTTGGTACGGCACGAGCGTTAGCCACAGGTTCTGTAGTCATAACGTGTAAAAACATATAGCGCTGCCCGTCGCTGCGCATAGTATACGTCTGCACCTCTACAACTTCTCCTGGTCTAGGCGCGGGCGCACTACCATTTACGACACTTGGGGGTACCACAAATACTTGGTGTACGACATAGCCCTGTGCCCGTGCCATTGCCTGAGCAGGGAGCACATCAATCCCAATTAAATTCGAATAATTGCTGCCAAGATTACCGCTGGCAGCAGCTTGTTCGCCCGTAGGAGGAAATACCAATTCTTCGTCTTCAGGCTGAACCTGCGCGCCTACATCTGGATCGACATACGTGCCACCAACATTTGCATTGTAGACAACGAAGTCAGTTTGATGAGCCACCACAATAGGAGCCGTCAAGAAGGATTCTGTTGCTTCAGTACCTGCCCCACCTGTTGCAGCGGTACCGTCCAAAACTGTCTCTGCTGAGTCTGATCCATCAAACAATTGTACAGCAAAGAAAATAACAACTACGGCGAAGGCTAGAGCCACTACCCCTAAAGCAGTCAGCGCAAAAATGGTCTTCTTTCCCTTGGGCTCTTCTTCAGCCTGACGCACCTCTTCCAGATGAAACTCCTCTAGAGGGGGATTCCCATTACCGGTCAACTGTCCAAGCGCAGACACATTGCCGTGCTCGCTCATTTGAGCATCTGTGGGCAATACTTGTTCATTCTGGTTGTTGTGTTGCTCAATTCCTGACATACTCATCCCCAAATCGCCTAAAAGACTCATTTAACGGGGCGATTATACCACAAATTGATACCTAGACATTGAATTTGAAGTGCATAACGTCGCCATCTTGCACTACGTAATCCTTGCCTTCTAAGCGCAGGCGACCCGCATCGCGCGCGCCCTTTTCGCCATCGTAGCGCACGTAATCCTCATAGGATACAACCTCTGCCTTGATAAAGCCACGCTCGAAATCAGTATGAATAACACCTGCAGCTTGTGGAGCCTTTGCGCCGGTAGGGATAGTCCAAGCACGCACCTCCTGGGGACCTGCAGTAAAGTAGGACTGCAACCCTAGCAGCTTATAGGCTTCACGGATTAAAGTAACAAGACCGGACTCTTCAATACCAAGGTCTGCTAAAAATTCTGCAGCCTCTTCCTCATCGAGTTCTGCTAGCTCTGATTCAACTTTTGCGCACAGTGCCATAGGGCGCTGTCCTGTAATTTCTGTCAATTCCAGTTCCCCAGAATGAATAGCACTTAGCTGGTCTTCGTCAACATTTGCCACATAAAGCATAGGCTTCATTGTAAGCAGGTGGAACTCGCGTGCGAGTAACCTCTCCTCGTCAGTCAACTTGCACCCGTAGGCACGATGATCTGCCTCAAGATGGGTCAATAATTTTTGCGCAACATCAAGGCTTGCCTGCACGCTCTTATCGCGCTTTACTTCCTTTTCCATGCGCTGAATAATGCGCTCCATAGTGGCAATATCTGCCAAGATAAGTTCAAGCTTAATAGTTTCAGCATCAGACTGAGGATCGACTTTTCCATCGACATGAATAATGTTCTCATCAGGGAAAAAGCGTACGACTTCTGCAATAGCATCTGTCTCGCGAATATGCGCAAGAAACTGATTGCCAAGCCCCGCCCCTTCACTCGCGCCTTTTACAAGGCCTGCAATGTCATTGAACTCGACCGAGGCAGGAATTACTTTTTTCGGCTGCACCATCTGGGCTAACTTATCTAAGCGTGCGTCAGGCACAGGCACAATCCCAACATTAGGCTCAATGGTCGCAAAAGGATAATTAGCGGCCTCAACACGAGCCTTGGCAAGTGCTGTAAACAAAGTTGATTTACCCACATTGGGCAGTCCTACTATTCCTATTGACAGTGCCACGTTTGTTCCTCTTTCTGGCTTAAGTTGCGATTTATCAAGGTCACTAAAATTGCGCGCACACCAGTATATAATACAAGGCATGAGAATAGGATTTTTTGCCGACATGTACTTACCTCACATCAGTGGGATAACTAATCACATCCGTCTTTATAAGCGCTACTTCGAGGAACAAGGGCACGAAGTTTTTCTTATCACTTTCGGATCGACTCAGTACGACGATGATGAGCCTAATGTAGTACGGAATCTAGCGGTTCCTGTTGGCAATACAGGCTGGAGCTACGGTCCTGCCTTCAACAAAGAAACCCGTGAATTGATTCCGACCCTTGACATCGTGCATACTCATCACCCCTTTCAGAGCGGAAGTTATTTACTTAGCCATATGAAAAAAGTCAAGGCGCCACTGGTCTTTACTAACCATACGCGTCACGATTTGTACGCAGACTCCTATGCCCGCGCCATTCCTTATACGTTACGGCACCGGTGGAACTCACGCTATCTTAGTTACTTTACGGCACAGTGTAACCTTGTCATTGCCCCTAGTACTGGTATTGCTGACTGGCTGACAGAGTACGCCCACTGTAGTAGCGCTAAAGTGATTCCTAATGGAATTGACTTGTCAGCGTTTCAAGGCCCCTTCGAGGGTACAGATGACATAAGCAACACAGGTACTACGAAGGTTAATCGTGCTAGCCTTAATGTGAGCGAAGAAGATACCTTACTTTGCTATGTTGGACGCGTGTCTCATGAAAAAAACATTGCTTACTTGCTTAGTGAGTTTGCAAGTCTAACAAAAGCCTGCAGCCTATCAAGCTCTGCGGTTAGACTGCTTGTTGTAGGCGACGGAACTGAGATGGCTTATACTCGTGACTTCGCAAAACGTCACAGCCTAGAAGAACATATTATCCTGGCAGGACCAAAGGACTACTCTGAAATCCCTCAGTACGTTGCTTTGTGTGATGCTTTCATTACAGGCTCTGTCAGTGAAGTGCATCCCCTTGTAGTGATAGAGGCGCTTGCATCAGGCTTGCCTGTAATAGCCGTAGCTTCCCCGGGAATATCTGACACAGTAGAACATGGCAGAAGTGGTCTTTTGGCAGGTTCACCAGAACCTCAAGCACTGGTACATGAAGCTGAAAAAATAGTACACGATGCCGCTTTACGCAAAAAACTATCTGAAGGTGCATCAAAGCGTGCGCAGCACTATTGTATGACCAATACTGCAGGACAACTACTAGATACTTACAAGCAACTTTTAGCTACTTAACTAATTTGTTTGAAGCTTAAGAATCACTCTACACGGGGTAGGCTTATAGTAAAAGTAGCACCTACATCCTTATCGCTTTCCACTTCTATGCTGCCATTGTGACGCTCAATGATTTCTTTAGCAATAGGAAGCCCTATGCCCGTGCCTCCTGTTGCACGATCCCGAGCCGCATCTGCACGCCAAAAACGGTTAAAAACATGACCCAGATCTTCCTCTGATATTCCAATACCTGTGTCCGTCACAGAAAGGCGAGCCCACTTGCCCTCTGCGTAACTGCGCACTGTTATAGTTCCGCCTTCTGGAGTATACCGAATTGAATTTGTGACAAGGTTTGTCACTGCTTGCTGCAAGCGTGCAGCATCAGCGCTTACCATGAGCTGTGGCTCTAGATCTACCTCTAGTCGTAACCCGGCAAACTCAATACGCGCTGTATTAACGGCAATAACAGCATTCACGGGATCACTCAAATCAATGACAGACAGAGAGAGCTCTTTCTTATCATTCTCTAAGCGACTTAACTCTAAGAGTGAATCTGTCAATTGGGTTAGGCGCTTCGTTTCTTGCAAAATTATCGACAAGTGCTTGCTATCTGCTGGGTATATGCCATCTTCTATGGCCTCAACAGTTGCCTGTATACCCATCAAAGGTGTACGCAGTTCATGAGCCACTCCACTCATCATTCCGCGCTCGCGTTCACGATCATGCTGGATAACATCAGCCATACGGTCAAATACCAAGCCTAGCTGAGACACCTCTCCACTTCCCGTAAGACCCGTACGCGCATCCTCATCACCGTCACGTAAACGCTGAGCAGCCTCTGTAACCTGCAAGATAGGCTTTACCAGCCTGCGAGAAGCAGCTATTCCAATGAGGGTAGACGCAACAATAGCGATAATTCCAGCCACACTAAGTGCTACTAAGGATGTGGTTCTCATCTCAAGATCATGAGGAGTCAGAAGTCCAGCGGACTCATAAGGCAAGACGCGTACTTCCCCCACCTGCCTAAAATCAACAATGATGGGAGCAATTACCACGTTTTCATCACCAGCACTGAGTTCTTCAATGCCATAAGTGTTTAACTCAAAACGGTCATAGGGATTACTGGCTGGCAGTGCAAAAACACCCTCGTCATAAATCAGGCGATTTTCACTATCAAAGATTTGGACAACCACATCTTGCCTAGGTGCAATCTGTGGAATCATGGCGCGAGAGCAGAAATTCCAGCCATCAAATGAATAGTACGCCGCACCTGCATGCTGCGCGATATATTCGGCAGAGTACTGCAAGTTACGACGTACATAATTTTCAAACGTAAACGACCACGCGATATAGGTGATAACACCCGCAAGGATTGCCGTCATTGCTGCAACGAGGGCAAAAGAGGTAGTCAGGGTTGAGACTACAACACTGCGCTTAACACGTTTTGTGCTCATTAGCCCTGAGGTTCAAAGCGATAGCCTACCCCATGTACCGTCGAAATGTAATGTGGCCTCTTCGGATCATCGCCCAGTTTTGCACGCAGATTCTTGATATGTGAGTCTACCGTACGCTCATAGCCTTCAAAGTCATATCCCAAGACCTTGTCAACAAGCTCCATACGGCTGTAAACCCGACCAGGGTAGCGCGCCAAAACAAGTAGTAGCTTGAATTCGCTCACAGTCAAATCAAGATCTTTTCCGTCCAAGATGGCACGATGCCCACCCACATCTAGCTCTAGGTCACCATATCTAAGAAAATCGCGCTGTGGAATGCTTGTAGCATTTGAACGACGCAAGAGCACCTTGATACGTGCGATGAGCTCACGCGGAGAAAATGGCTTTACCAGATAATCATCTGCGCCCAACTCTAGGCCTGCGATTCGGTCGTCGACTTCGCCCTTTGCAGTAAGCATGATGATAGGAACATCACTTTTCTCACGGATTTCCTTACAGACTTCTTCTCCGCTGACTTTAGGCAGCATTAAGTCCAACACAACTAAATCAAAATTGTGTAGAGAAAACGCGTGGAGAGCAGATTCTCCATCATTAGCTGGAGTCACCCAGAAGCCTTCACGCTCTAGGTATGCCACAACCGCATCCCGAATACTTTTTTCATCTTCAACTAACAGTACACGCCTTGTTTCCATCAATCCTCCTTGATTAGAACTACAAAGGCAATTTTATCAAATTTTAAAGGGCTTATGGACAATTTATGATACAAGATGTGGACAGTTTGTTAAGCGGTTATGTCTCTAATCACATTTAAACGATGAAGCATTCTGCCGGATACTCTACACGATGAAAAATAAGTCCCTGTGCTGGAGCTGTCTGACCTGCTAAGCTACGGTCTTTCGCTGCAAGTATGGCTAAGACATCATCTGGAGTACGTTTCCCTTGTGCGACTTCGCAAAGTGTCCCCACTATAATTCGCACCATCGAATGCAAGAAAGCATTCCCCACTATGCGAATAGTGATCAGCTGCTCCCCTAAAAAACTATGTTCAAGAACCTCAATTGTGGTGATTTCGCGCACTGTGTTCTTCTCTGCAGGAGCAGAGCTGCTTGTACAGAATGAGCGAAAATCATGCTCTCCCAACAAATAATCTGCAGCATAACGCAATGCATCCAAATTAAGCTTTTGAGGAACATGCCAAGCAAAGCCCCCTGCAAAGGTCGGCGGATAGGGTTCATTAAATATATAGTAACGATATTCGCGTGAAATCGCATCAAAGCGTGCTGAGAAACCTCCGCACGCAAGATGCAAGTCTCTGACACTCATGCTAGCTGGAGTAAGTGCATTGAGCGAGCGAACAATCTGACCACATTGAGTCGTATCAAGCCCAGGTCCTGGGAGTTCAAAGCTTACTACCTGTGAAAGTGCATGAACTCCCGCGTCAGTACGCCCTGCACAGATAGTCTGGGGAAGTATATCCAAACGCAGTACCGTAGCAAGTGCCTGCTCAAGAGTTCCCTGTACGGTAGTAATGTGATCATCTTTCTGCCTAGCGAAGCCGCTAAAATCCAATCCTTCATAAGATAAGGTAAGCGCGTAGGTATTCATAAGATAAACACTCTAGGCAAAACAATGATTGCAGCAGTTACAATCACAGCTGACACCATCAAGATAACGTCAAGCCTTTGCAAATGCAAAGTACGCAAACGAGTTCGCGCAGGATGCTTGCCTGACCCTGCATCCGAACTTGTCACATAACAACGAGACTCCATGGCAAGGGCAAGCGTGTCGGCACGACGGAAAAGCTGCACTAACAAGGGGATGATTACAGGAATCCAAGCTTTAAGGCGAATCAGGATGTTCCCTTCTGAAAAAGGTGCTCCCCGGGCTGTCTGAGCACGAACGATAGTTAACGCCTCTTCCAAAATAGTGGGAATGTAGCGCAGGGCAATTGAAAGTATTATGGCGATATCATCAATGGGTACCCTGATCTTGCGCAAAGGCTTCATAAGCAAAGTGAGTCCGTCTGTCAGCGCCACAGGCGAAGTGGTCAGGGTAACGAGCAACGAAAGCATCATGACATCAACGAGGCGCAAAGTAAAAAGTCCTCCGCGAGCAAAACCCTCAAGACTAAAACCGAGAGGCTGCCAATTTATGCTATGAATAATTAGCGTAAACAGAATAAGAACGCCTAAGGGGCGCATCATCTTCAGCATGGGACGTACAGAGATTTTTGCAGCTATCATCAGCAGAACTATTATGCCAAGTACACTCAATACAGGTAGCCAGCTTAAATAACTAAAAAGTGCAGTAATAATAAGTGCCGCTACAATAATCTTAGTTCGAGGATCAGCACGGTGCAAAATTGAATTCCCTGGAATATAGAGTGAAAAGTTTAACGGTGGAGTGCCCTTCTTTTTCTTCCTAGAATTCTTCTCCTTAGACACTTCATTCTTTTCTTCGCCTTCGTTTGGCTTTGCTGCTCTTGCCTCCACTTCAAGTGATTCTGTCCCCGATTCGAGAGAGAGCATTCCTTCCTTGATACGGTAAGTGCGCGTAGCCACATCAGCAAACTGCTCAGGGTTATGAGTTACTACAATGACTCCACTACTTGCGGTTAGCGATGCTATGAGCGCACGCACCTTATCACGACCTTGAGCATCTAGAGCACTGGTTGGCTCATCTGCCAAGAAGAATCGTGGCCTCATCGCAACAATGCCTGCTATGGCTGCTCGACGGGCTTCTCCTCCTGAAAGCAAAAAGGGAGACCTCTCTGCAAAATCTTCCGGAGGAAGCCCCACTTGAATCATGGCTTCCTTGGCCACTTCTCGTGCACCTTCAGTACCTGCACCCAGATTGCGCGGACCAAAAGCTACGTCTTCTAGCACTGTCTCGGAAAACAATTGCAGTTCTGGATCTTGAAATACAAGCCTGACATCTGCGTCCTTGCCTGAATCGCCATAAAGCCCGACTTCGCCCACATCAGGCTGTGCCAAATTGGCCAATATGTTCAACAATGTTGATTTTCCCGAACCCGTGTCCCCTTTAATGACGACAAGCTCACCACTTGATACTTCAAGACTTGCATTTTTCAGCGCAGCGGTAATCTGCGTGCCCACTTTATAACTAAGAGCTAAATTTGTTGCTCTGAGAGTGCATCGCTCGTCTTGACTCCCAGCAAAAGGAGCCAACCTTATAGGAGCTAAACCTGAGTCTATTCCCCACACTTTGAAGTGCTCACGCTGTGCCTGTAGCTCTTCGAAACTGCCTTCAAAGACTATTGTCCCTTCAAAGAGTACAGCAACCTTATCAGCAAGAGCCATCTCCTCTATGTCGTGGGTGACTTGCACTATACCTGTACCCTGCTGTTGCAGCCTTGCCAAAACATCCAACACGTCAGCTCTACCTTGCGGATCAAGCTGCGCTGTAGGTTCATCCAGCACAAGATAGCTGGGATACAAAGAAAGTGCTCCCGCAATTACAAGGCGTTGCTTCTGGCCGCCTGATAGGGTATGAGGTTCACGCGTCTCCAGTCCTGTTAGACCAACACATGCCAGTGCTTCGTCAACACGTTGACGTAACTCAGCTTTTGGAAGGCCCAGATTCTCTGGGCCAAAAGCAACATCGTCTTCGACACTTGTCGCCACAATCTGATCGTCTGGACGCTGTTGAACATAACCCACATGACGACGTACAGCCTGAACTTGACCTGCATCGAAAGGATTCAGATCATTTACTCTAATCTCACCACCTACTATGGATTGCAGACCCATAATTGCATGAAGCAAGGTTGATTTACCACTGCCATTTGCCCCTACCAGAGCAAGTCGTTCGCCTGGGGCAAGCTCAAAACTAACGTCGCGCAACACTTCGTCACGCGCAGCTATGTGTGAAACCTTTATCATGGTGACTTCTTTACTCGCCTGATCGCAGGTCTTCAAGAGCAATGGCTGCTGCAGCTGCCTCCGCAGTCTTTTTCGACTCCCCACTTGCGCTAGCTTTAGGCGTATCATTGATAAGAACTTCTGCCACGAAGCTAGGAGCATGTGCTGGTCCGCACTCCTCTAGTATGTGGTAACTTACAATACCCCCTGTACGCTGGACAAGTTCCTGCAGTTCGCTTTTTGGATTTGCGCGCTGCTGGACTGAATCAGGGGTTACGTATTTCTCTACTTGAGACATTACCCACTTATACGCCAGGTCAAAGCCACCATCCAAATACAGTGCCCCTGCCAACGACTCAAAACTGTCTTCCAGGGCACGAGTCATACCGCGCGCAGACTGACTTTTTTCACTTGCACCAAATATGATGAGACGATTAAAGCCGAGCTCTTTTTGTCTTTCTGAAAGAAAAGAACCCTGCACCACGGCAACACGCATTTTTGTCAGTGTGCCTTCATCTACGTTTGGGTAATTTAGATAGGCGTAGTCTGCAACACACAGACCCACTACGGCATCCCCTAAAAACTCAAGCCGCTGATAAGAAAGCAGCGGCTCTTGTTCAACTGCTGAAGGATGCGTAAGGGCAAGTTCAACCAGTTGCTGATTTTTAAAGGCGTAACCCGTAAGTTCTTCGACTACAGCAATGCGTTCTTCAGTCGTTAATTGCTTGTCGGGAATCACGTTAACGATGTACGATCCTAGCTTTTTGCTTAGCTAAGCATTTGAAAGGATGAAATCGGCAGCATCGCCTACCGTCTTGATTTTCTCAAGAGCAGTATCTGGGATACTTGTCTCAAATTCATCCTCGAAGGCCATAACGATTTCAACAAGGTCAAGCGAATCTGCCCCTAGATCCTCAATGAATGTAGCTGTCTCGACAACAGCCTCTTCATTTGCACCTAACTGCTCTACAACGACCTCTTTTATACGGCCAATCACTTCATTACGATCCATAAAAATCCTCCTTGCGAGATTAGTTTTTGCACTTGATATTATAGCCCGTTATGGGCCAGCTTACTACCACCTAAGCTGCCTGATTTGAAACAAGAGTCATGCCAGTGTCGCACTTATTACCCCAGGCATCGAGCAATATTTCTTCTCTGTAGACACAAATCATTTCGCAGTGATTAGGGCAGCCTTCACATTCGACTCCGCGTGTCTCAAAGTCTAAGTTAGTGATATTGAAGTCGAAAAATGATTCTTCCTGCGCATTCTTGCAAAGAACTGCTACCCCTAAGGCACCCATGAGATGTCCATTTGGGTCAACATAAACGGGCAGACCTAGCTCATTTTCGAATTCTTTTACTACAGCTGCATTTTTGCTAACACCGCCCTGAAAGACAACTGGGCCTTTAATCTGCTTCCCCTTGCCCACGTTATTAAGATAATTCAAGACAACCGCGCGGCAAAGGCCCGCGACAATATCTGCTTTACTGTGCCCAATTTGAGCTTTATGCACTAGATCACTTTCTGCAAATACCGTGCAACGCGCCGCAATTTTTGCAGGGTTCTGACTACTTAGTGCAAGTTCAGCAAAATCTTCAAGTTCAAGGTCAAGGCGCTTTGCCTGACTGCTAAGAAACGAACCTGTTCCTGCTGCACAAATGGTATTCATGGCATAGTCCATGACAACTCCGTTATTGATGAGAATAATTTTTGAGTCTTGTCCACCAATTTCTAGGATAGTGCTTGCTTCAGGTACCACAGACAGGGTTCCAACAGCATGCGCAGTAATCTCATTTTTAACAACACCTGAACCCAAGATAAGTCCAATAAGCTTACGAGCAGATCCTGTCGTCCCCGAGTTAACAATGACGCACTCATCAGGAAGACTCTCTTTGAGCTCCGCCACTACATTTTTCACTGCCTGAATTGGATTTCCCTGAGTCCACAGATAACTAGATGCCAGAACGTTACTGCCCTCATCAATGACGACACCCTTTGTAGAAATTGAGCCAATATCGACGCCTAGATACGCTTTTTTCATTAGTAGCCTTCTCCTTTTTTCTGATTAATGCCTGCCTGATTACCCTCTGCGACTGCCTGGTTGACAACTTCGCTTACGCTATCGTCCTGCCGCTTCATGGTAATCATATCTAGAAAAGCTTCAAGGCGAGTGTGGACACCAGCTTCACCTGTTTCGGTGTCGAAGGTTAAGTACATAACAGGAACGCCAAAGTCACGAGACATATTTTGCAAGATAGTCATGGCAGTAATCTCGGGAGAACAGGATGCAGGCTTCACATGGATAATGCCATCGATGCCATCCTGCATCATGCTATGAGCTTGAGCAATAACCTCGTTTGCCGTACTACCAAGATTGTAGTCAACATAACCCCCACTCTTCTCAATGAGCTCTGGGACAGAATTGATGGCCATTGCCATGCGAGTCAAGTCAAAGGGCCGGTCGATTTCGACCTTGTGTTCTGTAAGCCAGTCTTCCATATGGCAGTTTGAAAAGGGCTCTACGACAACATATATCTCACCCAAGATACCAATACGTATAGGTCTTCTCGGTTTATCGAGAGGAATCGCCTTAAGAATCTTATCGTACTTTATGCCTACGTCTGCTGCAGCATCAGCGCAAGAAGCATCGATAACCTCTTGAAGATAGTCTTGATAGGCACGCTGAAAGTCACCCTTTGTGATCTCGAAAGCTCTGTTGCGACGCATGAAATCTGCAAGTTTATCCATTTCGAGAGTAATTTGCACAACGGTTGCGAAGACCCTATCAAAGTGCTCTTGAGTTAAATCTGGATTAATACTGCTCAATGTCTGAAAAAGTCTTTTAGCTGTTGGCACGTAATCAAAAAGCGAGATTAGTTCAACCTTAAAGCCTAAATCTTTAAGAACCTGACGTTGAAGAATGTCATAAAAGCCCAGCCTGCAACCCGCACCAGGCATGATGAAGACATTGGCACCCTGCTCTGCTGCTTCAATCTGATTACCCAAGGTGATCTTGAAGGGCGTGCAGATCATATCAGGACTATTTTTTGCCCCCAGTTCAAGGGTGCGCTTCGTCATAGGCGGACAGGGCATGGTTGTATACCCAAGGCACCTCTCCATAAGGATGTCGCCCAAAATATGGTAGTCACCAATGGTTGGAGTAACGGCAATCTTTTCAGGGTTTAATGCTAGTGTTTTGACTGCGGTCGAAACAGCAGTCTGTCCAGTTGCTGCTTGGTTTGCGGTTGTCACAATTGAGCCTCCTCTACAGTCTTAGCGGCTGTAATAATGTCAATAAAGCTTTCAAGGCGCGTCTGAACTCCTGCCCCTGCGTCATGCTCATCAAGAACCAGGGAAAGAATGGGTTTATCCTTGACAGTTCGAATTATGAACTCACTGAAAAGTGAGTCTGGTCCACAGGGAAAGGTTGAGATCAACACAAGCCCATCAACGTAATCCTTGTACTTTTGGATACCACCAATCATCTCAAGGCTGACGCGCCAATTGATTCTGCTACTATAGGCTTTTTTAGCCTTTAATTTTGCTTCCTTCGTCTTAATGTAGTCAGCAAAAGCAACCTTAATATTGTTTTCTTCAAAATACGAAATGATGTCTTTCCCAATGACAGCATCAAAGCTGTTGTAATTGTGCGCAACCATGAGTATTTTGAAGTCCTCTGCATTTTCTGCGCTGGCAAGCATTTTTTCCTGTTGAAGAATCCTCTCCTCCTGGATTGCCTGCGCAAGATCTGCAGCCTGTTGATAGGCTAGAGTACTTTCTTCTGTGCTTACGCCCAGCTGCTCGCCAATCTGTATGAATGCATCAATTTCCCTTTTTCGGTAAAGGTAGTTGACTTCTGCATGAAGGATTTTTGCCTGCGGAAAGGTGTTGACCGCAAGATCATAGAGCCCAAAAATACGCGTACAGTATTCTTCTCGAATACCTGAATTCTCAATGCGCGGAATGAATACCATGTCACACTTATCAAGCAAATACTCGACATGTCCAATGAATATCTTTGAAGAATAACAAGCTTCATCAATGGAACTATTAATACCCACCTTTGCAATTTCCTTATTGGTTTCCGGACTGAGGACAGTCTGGACGCCAATGTTTTTGAAGAAGTTGAGCCACAGATCTGCATAGGTATAGTAGAGCAGCGCCCTGGGAATACCAATCGTTAGAGTACTTTTCATTAGATGCACAGCCCTCCATCAACTCTAATGGTTTCACCCGTGATGTAACGCGCGCCATCACTTGCAAGAAATACTGCAAGCATTGACACATCTTCAGGACTTCCTAACCGGCGCATGGGAATGCCTGCCTCGAATTCATTACGGCTTTCGCCCTTAAGGTCTGCGGTCATGTCTGTCGCAATGAAGCCCGGGCAAATAGCGTTACACGTTATACCCCGACCAGCAAGTTCTTTGGCTGTTGTCTTTGTTAGCGAAATGAGTCCGCCTTTCGTCGCAGCATAGTTTGCCTGCCGTTCCCAGCCGTTGAGACCACAGACACTGGCCAGGTTGATAATAGAACCCGAGCGATTCTTCATAAAGTGCCTATAAAGATGCTTCGTCAAATTGAAAGGACCTTTGAGATTAACCTTTATTACCTCATCAAAGTCTTGTTCGCTCATACGTAGCATAAGGTTATCGCGAACAATGCCAGCGTTGTTGACTAGAATATCGATCCTACCGAAGTCCTCAATTGTGCCTGCTACCATCTGTTCTGTAGCATGGTAGTCTGCCACGTCGCAGTCATACACTTTACAGCGGACACCCTCTGCAATAATAAGCTCGTAAGCCTCTTTTGCATCCTTAGGAGTATTAAAGTGATTGAGCGCAATGTTTGCTCCGCTACGTGCCATATCAAGTGCAATAGCACGTCCAATACCTGTTGCGGCACCAGTAATAAGCGCTGTTTTTCCTTGTAGCATATAAAGTCCTTTCTGGGGTATCTTTGTATCGCCACTTTTAAGCTTCACTATTTCTGAGCTTCAAGTTGTGGTTTTGCAAAAGTAAGTACAGGATCATCGGCATCCTTTGAAAAGCGCGCATAAAACACTGCTACTGATGCAATCTTTGCTACTTCGATTAAGATGCCCATAATGTTCCAACGAAAATCACCATAGAGAATATTGAGCGGTGTCTGCAAAAGCATTGCGGCGATTGCATAGAAAACAACCGTGATGCGAACAGCATGAACCCCTGGCAAATACTGACCAATGACGAAACTTAAGGCCGTTATCATTCCGATTATATGCAGCCATCTAACCTGTTCTGGTGCGTTCATGATTGAGAAAAAGCCAGCGATAAGCGCTACAACTATCATGGCCAGTAAGAAGTTAAGTCCGAATTCTTTACTTCGTGGTGTATTTTGGGCAAAGATCCTCCAGAAAACTAGATTACGAACCATGCTGTATATAGCAGCGACAATAAGGGAGGCCATGGTATCCATGCCCGATGCCATTCCCATAGCAAAAAACATCGCCGTCCAAAAAAGACTTCCCGCGCCCTGAGCAAGAAAATATTTTGGCTTGTCCTTAATCTGATACGAGGCGAATTCAAAAAGTATCGTAATCAAACCTAAGGCCTGAGCCAATATGAACCAATTATTCACTACTGCCACCCAACCTAACTCACAAAGGTTTCATACTTCATACAGTAGGCAACCGCAAGAGCCCCTGGTCCTGTATGTGTGCCAATAGTCGCGCCAACCTCCGTTAGAGGAGTAGTAATCTCTGTACCAATTGACTTTTCTAGGCTGGCTTTAAGAGACAGTCCATCCTCTTCACTTAAGATATGCCCAACGCAAAGATTGATATTCTCTTTGTCGTCCTTTACTGCTTTTGCAATACCTTCTTCCATCAATTGCATTACTTTCTTTCTTCCGCGCACGCTTTCAAGCTGCTCAACTTCCCCGTCGACCAAGTGCAAAACAGGACGCAACCCAAGAATGCCACCAACAAGTGCCGTTGTGGGTCCTACTCTGCCACCCTTCTTTAGATACTCTAGTGTGTCAAGGGTGAAGTAAATTTTTGTGGTGCGCAGAACCTTTGCTGTGACCTCAGCTGTTTCCTGTAAAGAGTACCCAGCATCACGCATCTTGACCACTTCGCGCAAAATAAGATTTTGTCCCAGGGCACTGTTTAATGTATCAATCACGACTATTGCTCTGTCGGGAAATTCTTCCTTAAGCATCTCAGCAGCCAGAGTTGCACTGTTGTGGGTACCGCTCAATTTAGAAGAGATTGTCAATGAGAGGATGTCTTTCCCAGCCTCTAGATGTGGCCTATAAGCATCCACATAGTCCTGAGGGTTGGGTTGTGAGGTTTTTGGAAAGAGTTCCTTGTCCTCTTGCATACGTCTAAAATACTCATCCTTTGCAATATCTATGCCTTCTTTAAGATAAGTCTTCTCATCAAAGCTTACATAGAAGGGGACAACGTCCACCTTATGAAGCTGCGCTTCTTCATTTGTGAATTCACATCCGCCATCTGAAACCAACTGAAACATGTATATTCCTTCCCTATCTGTATGGTTCAAATATTTTAGTTAAAATTATTTAACTAAAATATTTGAACCATACTAACACATGACGAGAAAGATAAGTCAAGAGGAGGCTTTATAGAAAATGCCAGGCGTGAACCTGGCATTTGAACAAATAACTATGTGTGAATGCTTACTAGTGCTCTATCTATGCAGGGCACTAGTAAGAACTATCAGGCTTCGAGCTTTTTGATAAAACGCTCTAGTCGTACAATAGCTTCCTTCAAATCTTCAATTGAGTAAGCATAAGATATGCGCAAGAAACCTTCTCCTGAATCCCCAAAGGCTGTTCCTGGCACGACAGCTAGACGTTCTTCCTGAATGATGCGAGTAGCGAATTCACCAGAGCTTAAACCGAAGCGCTGAATGCTGGGGAACAGGTAAAATGCACCCATGGCTTCAAAACACTCCATCCCTAGTCGGTCAAATTCTTTTAGTAAAAATTTGCGACGCTCATTGTAGGATTCACGCATTTCTGCAACCTCGTCTGAACAATCACGTAGTGCTACGATTGCTGCATATTGGCTTGTAGTCGGAGCACACATCAAGGCATATTGGTGTAGCTTCAAAATTTGCTCAACGATAAGTTCTGGGCCACACACCCAGCCTAGACGCCAGCCCGTCATTGCAAAGGCTTTTGAGAAACCGTTAATAATCACGGTTCTTTCGCGCATACCTGGAAGGCTTGCTATGGAAACATGTTCGCCCTGATAGGTAAGCTCTGCATAGATTTCGTCAGAAATCACGATAAGGTCGTGCTTGATAGCAAGTTCTGCAATAGGTACCAGATCTTCCTTTGTCATGATGGCACCTGTAGGGTTATTAGGGAAAGACAAAATGAGAACCTTAGACTTTGGTGTTATTGCTGCCTCTAGCTCTGCCGCAGTCAACCTAAATTGATTTTCATTCTTAAGCGGAATCGTTATAGGGACACCGTCAGACATGATAATGCAGGGACGATAGGAGACAAAGGTTGGCTCTGGCAACAATACTTCATCCCCTGGATTTAAAAGACAGCGCAGTGTTGCGTCGATTCCTTCACTACCGCCTACTGTGACTAGCACCTCTGTACCTGAGTCATAGGACATGCCGATACTGCGCTGCATATAGGCTGCAATCTCGTCACGCAATTCTTGCAAGCCAGAGTTTGAAGTATAGGTGGTCTGGCCCTTTCTAAGAGACTCAATGCCTGCCTCACGCACTTTCAAAGGTGTATCAAAATCAGGCTCCCCCACACCGAGCGAAACAACATCCTCCATCGTAGCTGCAACATCAAAGAATTTACGAATGCCAGAAGGTGGTATATTGGTGATTTTCTGGGAAAGTGGGTTTCTCATTATAGTGCCCTTTCTAAGCTAAACCTTCAAGTAAAGTATAGTAACATGCCCACTACACAAAAACCGATCAAACCTTAACCTAGACTGGAAATACCACAAGTGATTATCTGTTAGGATTGTTGCCTGTATTTTCTGATTAGGATCGTCAGTTAGGAGACTGTTTATTATGGCAGCTACAAAATGGAATATCGAGCGCGGACGTTGTGCACTGTTAGTGATTGACATGCAAAACGACTTTGTTCGCGAAGGGGCCATCATGGAGGTTCCTGAGGCGCGCAATCAACTACCCCGCATTGCTACGCTTATCGAAACCTGTCGTGCACTTGATATTCCCATTATCTACACGGTACATCAGACTGACCCTGTCTTTAATCCGCTCGAAATAGCTACCTTTCCACACCTAATTGATGGGGGCATGCGTCTAGGTACCGACGGTATTGAAGTTGTAAATGAGCTTGAGCCCGCTGAAAACGATTACGTTCTACGTAAGCGCCGCTATAGTGCCTTTTACCAGACAGACCTTGAAATAGTTTTACGTAATACAAGCGGAGCGAGCGAAGACGATGTCTGCTCAGCTTTGCCTGTAGACACACTTATTATCTGTGGTACCGTCAGCAATATCTGCTGTGAGTCCACGGCACGCGATGCCTACTACCGAGACTACAAGGTAATCTTTGGATCAGATGTATGTTCTGCATTAAATAAAGCAGCACACGATGCAACCTTGGCGAATATGGAGCTCTTTGGTCAGGTTATGACCAGCAGCGAGGTAATTACTGCGCTGCGCTCAGAATAACAGCAACTACTACTAAATGGACAACACAGATGAACAGACTATTTGTCTGTGTTATCCGCATTTGCAGTCCGGCGCTTCTTTGCAATTACCACAATACCTAATGCCCCCGCCACACCAACAAGCATCACAACGACAGTAACTACCAGTCCGTCTGACACTCTACTTTCGTTGGGAGTCCCCTGGAATCTGGGCGATGTATAGATAAGGTTGGTTGTAATCATACGACCAGCAGTAGTGTCGCGGAAGGTGCGTCCGTATTGACGCTCCCCCTCTGAGTTCATTCCGTAAAACTCTACGTCATCGTCTAGAACCTCACTGCCAATAGGGAGGTTAGTCTTAAAGCGTATCGCTTGCAGATCAGTTAGAGGGGTGTATTCCATGCGCAAGATGTAACTACCATCCCCTGCCTCTGTGGCAGGACTGAAAAACAGATTATACTCAACCTGAACGTGATGCTCATTTTCTAGCGTCACTGTGTAAATGTCAAAACCATCTTCGTTGCGCATGTCTGGATCTTCAAAGCGTGGATCTGCCTCAATAGGTCCTGCCTCAGAGGGCTCACCAAACCAGATGATGTGCGAGCCTTCTGGTAGGGCAATTTCTACCGTAGCAGGAAGCTGAACTTCCGGATTGAGAAAACCTGTAACTGCCGCGAAGTACGTATTGGGCAGACGGCGGATTATTACCGTCATCGCCTCGAAATCAGTAATCTCTAAGTTATCTGCCCCTGTTGATGTGGCTTCAATTCCTGATTCAGCCTCGCCTTCTGAAGCAAAGGTCTGCGCCGGCAAAACGACTACCAGGCTGATAAATGTGAGCAAGGCGATTCCTAGGACTACAGTGACTGCAATCTTGGACTGCTTAAGCATGTATTACTCCTGTCGCGCGTTATAGTTCTTAGGGTACCCTAGGACACAGGGACGATTTGCATCAGACTATGATACCACCGCGACATAAGCTGCTGACCCTTTAAAGAATCAGCATAGCATCACCAAAAGAGAGAAAGCGATATTCCTTATGAACTGCCTCTTTATAAGCTGCAAGTATTTCTTCGCGTCCGGTAAATGCCGAAATCATCATGACAAGAGTTGATTTAGGTACATGAAAATTCGTGATAAGTGCATCTACTACTTGAAAGTCAAAACCGGGCAGTATATAGAGAGAAGTGGGTGCTCCTTGTTCGCTAAGAAATGAGTCTGCGCTTAACTGTGCTGCAGACTCTAGGGCGCGCACTACCGTGGTGCCAACAGCAACAACACGTCCACCTGCAGCACGAGTCGCATTAACTGCGTCTGCTGCCTGCTGTGACACGTGGAAATACTCTGTGTGTATATGATGTTGTGCTGGATCATCCTCGCTTACAGGACGAAACGTATCAAGGCCTACATCTAAACGAACACGCGCAACATTTATACCCCTTGATTGCAGCTGCTCTAAAAGCTCTGGAGTAAAGTGTAGACCAGCCGTTGGAGCAGCCGCACTATGTTCATCTGTACTAGCATAGACAGTCTGATACATACTTTGATCGCCTGCATAATCCTTAATATAGGGTGGCAGAGGCAGAGTCCCTAGCTGGTGGATTACCGCATGAAAATCATTATCTGCAGCAGTAAAGGAGATGCGGCGAATCCCACCTTCATCTACCGCTTCGACGACACCGGTCAAAAGAGAGGCAGGCTGCAAGCTCTTAGATCGGCCTTCATCCTGTTTTTCTAAAGCAACACCTATCGAATCCACTGCTGAGTCTGCGAATTCAATGATGGCTCCCTCGCGAACACGCTTCCCTGGCTTTACCAAGCACTCCCAGGTGTTAGTCGCTTTATCGAGCTCTTTCAAAAGTAAAACCTCAACCGCACCACCAGTATCTGCACGCCTGCCCTGCAGTCTTGCAGGCAAAACACGCGTCTCATTTACTACCAGTAAATCACCAGGCTCTAGATAGTCCCCAATATCACGAAAATGTCGATGATCCAGCTGGCTCGTGTCACGATTCATGACAAGCAGCCTGCAAGCGTCTCGCGGCATCATGGGTTCTTGCGCTATTAGTTCTTCTGGCAGATGATAATCAAAGTCTTCCGTGCGTAACTGCGTGCCTGTCATGAGTCCTCACTGTTCTAGCATTATGGTTTACTGACGCCTACTTATGATTCGCTGGTGCTTGCTTGTGGCTATTGGTACTACGCGCTGCACGCCTTGCCGCACGATGTGCTTCTGCTTCTACCTTGCTTGGTAAGCAGCCACAGTAGTTTTGGCGATATATTCCTGAAATCCTCGCCTTATTTTGTGCATCTCTATAATAGCTGCGAAAGTCAAACTGCACAAAAGTCAAGCCAGAGTGAATCTGTGCTATCTGCGCCCCTGCCCTATTAATCGCCTCAAGGTTTTGCCAGGGACTAATGCTTAGAGTTGTGGCAAAGCTATCATAAGTGCCGCCCTTAGTCACGTTATCCATTGCCCACTGGGCTGTTTTGTCTAGTCGCCGCAAGTAGCAGGAAAAACAGCGCTGCTGACAAGTATCGCGGACCTGCGCTTCCTCTGCCTTTTGCCCATTATCTAGAAAATCCGAAGGGTCAGGATCAACCTCTACAAAAGTGATGCCTTGTTTACTTGCATAAGCAGCACAGGCATCGCGACGCTTGTTATACTCCTCTTCAGGGGCAATATTAGGATTATAAAAGATTGCCGTAATCTGATCAGCCTCACCAATTAGTGCATCATACACCCCCATTAGGCAGGGTGCACAGCACGTATGGAGTACAAGGTTTTTCATTATTTCACTCTTGAAGAGAGGCTAGTATGAAAATCAAGCTTGCGAGCACTGCTTCTGGGCAGCAGTAACAGTATTTTCCACAAGCATCGCCCTGGTCATGGGCCCTACTCCGCCAGGAACAGGAGTTATGGCACTTGCGACATGGCTTGCCGCTTCAAAATCAACATCACCGACAAGGCCATCATCGCTACGGTTGATACCAACATCGATTACTGTTGCGCCTGGCTTTATGTAGTCTGCATCCAGCAACTTTGGAATACCTGCTGCTGCTACTAATATATCTGCCTGGCGACAAATCGCTGGCAAATCCTGAGTACGCGAATGACAGATGGTTACCGTGGCATTATTTTCCAATAGTAAAAGTGACTGGGGTTTACCCACAATAGTTGATCTGCCTACCACAACTGCATGCTTACCTTCGACATCGATGTCATAGTGTTCTAGCAAACGCATTACCCCTAAAGGAGTACAAGCCCGCAAGGCGTCAAGACCTCGCAAAGTGCGTCCTAGGTTTTCTGGAGTAAATCCATCCACATCCTTTTCAGGTGAAATTTGTGCAATGATTGCCTCTTCGTCCAAGTGCTGAGGAAGGGGCAACTGCACAAGAATGCCGTGAACAGAGTTGTCTGTATTGAGATCATCAATAAGCTTGCTCAGGTCTGCTTGGGTTGCTGCCTCTGAAAGACGGTGATCAAAAGTACGAATGCCTACTTCAGCACAGTCCTGTTCTTTCATATTTACATACACAGCGGACGCAGGATCATCGCCAACCAACACCACCGCAAGTCCAATCTGTCCACCTGTTCGCTGTCCAAAGTCCCGAACAGACTCTGCCGCCTTTTTTCGAGTAATTGCAGCAACATGATTTCCATCGATTATAAGGGTCATGCAAGGGGCTCCTTTTCGCGGCTTAGAGCAAGTTTTCCAGAGCACATGCTAGCACGCATGCAGGTCATGTGGTTTGTTTGACATCCGCAATAAAGTGTATCATTGCACGGGACAGCACGGCAGGAGAAAGGACCTCAAATTACCATGAATGCATCACGCCCTCCTTACAATTTCAGCGGCCAAGAACAGGTACCAAGCCGAGAAGAAGCAAGAACAGCAAAGAAAAGGATGCAGTTGAGGACCTTGTTACTTATCCTTGCGGGTGCAGGTACGGTCATTGTGGCAGCTATACTACTTGTTCTATGGTTATTCATAACCCCAGCCGCTGAAGATGACCCTACTGAGCTAGAGGCCCAGGCTCCCGAAAGTTATGAAGCCATCTTTGAGGTCTTTATGCAGGCGCGCGCCAACTTTCAAGAAGGGGACGATTTTGAGCATCTTCTAGAAGATGAAGACTTTGTCCTTGAAGATGAGAGCCTTAGCGAAGATCACCTAAACGATGACTATCTTGCCGAAGAAGACTGGGATGCTGACGACTTCGCAGAGGCTGAAAACACCTACCTTGATGAAAACGAAGAGAGCACTGAATATGGCTTTGACGAAGAAGGGTTTCTTGAAGACGACGGGCTCTACTTTGATGAAGGTGACGTATTTCAGGAATTAAATAATATCTCAGTGGATTTTTCTGGACAAGATTTGATAGCCATGACTGCCCGCGGTGCCCAAAACTCTGGTTCCCTTGTTGCCTTTTCTGCAGATGACGAAGGCTCATACTACCTATACGTCATATCTGGAAAAAATCTTGACATCGTTCGTGTTACTGCTGAAGGAAGCCTGGAAAGCATTGGAACAATCTCTGCTGACGTGGCTGCTGATACAATCGATACTCAGGCTGACAGCCTAGGAGCAAACAAGGATCTTTCTACTGAGTACTTCACTAACCTTTTCCTTACTGACAATAGACTCATCGCGCTACGCGCTACGGTATTTAACGCCAACTTCGAACTTAACTTAACCGAAGACGAACCTGATAACCACACGAATTCAGTTATCGCAGAAGAACCTTTTGAGGACTATACGGAACAAACTACTGTACTGATTTTCGATCTGAGCACCGCAGCTGCACCGGAGCTTATTACCTCTTATACGGTCACAGGAACATATCTTGGCTCACGCATGTTGGGTACAATGCTTTACTTAGTAACTGACTACGGAGTCTTCGACTATAAGTCTATCAATCTTGACGCCCCCGAGACTTTTGTTCCTTTCGTGACGCAAGATAACGACCTTTCATTGGTCGCACCTACTGATATTCGCATTGCCGCTGATGTCGAGTATCGCGATACCAACTACACCCATGTCGCAGGAATTGATGTGAGTGGTGACACGGAAATCAGGACACAGGTAGCATTTTTGGGTGGCAGCGATGTAATCTACACTGCAGCAGAAAGCATGTACCTTGCCACAAGCACTTTCCAGGATGCTGACGGGACCGACGACACCATTATCAGCCACATTATTCAGGTAGAAATAGTTGATGACACGCTAAGCTTTGGACAAGACGTGAGTATACCTGGTCTTATTGAGGAGCCTGCCCAATTAAGAGGAATCACCATAGATGACCCCGCAAGTGTGGAGCTAAGAGATGACTTTGGGACAGACTTTTCACTTGAAATCCTTATTCCATGGATGCAGACAGCAGCAGATACCACAGAAGCTGTCAGTGTAGACTACTGGCTTAGCCTAGACGAAATTGAGTTTGAAGAAGGTATAGAAGATGCAGATGATAGTGGCATCACGCTAGGCATGTATCGCATAGAAGGCACTGCAGGTGACAGTAGAACCGAAATTCACAGCACCACCATTGAAGGTCAGTATTTTACTAATGCCTTTTTTGATACTGCCTCCCTTTTTGCGGATGCACAATCACCTGTGATTGCCTTTCCCACTGACAGTGACTATCTAATTTACACATACAGTGAGACAGATGGCTTTAGCAGGGTAAAGCTATTTGGACTAGCAGAAGAAGCTGATCCTAACGCCTCTGTGCGAGCCATGATAGCTGGCAATCACTTTATAGTAGCGCAGATCTCGAATAACCTTGAAGTCTGGTCATTAACCTTAAGTGACTTCGAAGAGCGTGATCAGCTACGTCTAACTGACTAGTACTGACTGCTAGCAAGTAAGGCGAAGTTTGCTTGATTAAATCGTGTATAGCAAAGGGGCAGAACTTAAGTCCAAAGTGACTCAAGTTCTGCCCCTAGCAAGGCTTGATACAAGATAAGGTTACTGCAGGAAGAACCTACCCCTCTTCCCCTTCTTCCACGTTGTTGTCTTCATAGTAATCCATGTCAGGCTCTAGGTCATTGTCTTCGTTGTACTGGATAGAGTCATCTTCAGATTCAAACTGATCTTGCGCTAGGTTCCACAAGTCTACGCTACCACTGACTGTATCAATGTTGATAAAGCCACCAGGACCGCTTATTATGTGATCCCCAATTCCACGAAAGAGTGTTTCACCGTCCTTTGAGATGTGTCCGCTAACGGTATTGACCTCTATTCTAAAGTCATCAAGATTGGCAATCTCTGCTGTTGTTGAACCAGATATTTGAGTAACCCTAAAATCTGAAAGTCTACTATCGCGTACTGTCGTGTTTCCGCTAACACTGTTAACTCTTAGGCTACTTGGTGTAAGTACACCTAGGTGTTCGACATCAATGCTTGCGCTTACAGCACCGATGACTAGATTATCAATCTGCACGCTTTGCTTTGTCTGAACATCGACCTCGCCGCTTACTACCTGCAAGTTGACATCCCTAAGTTCAACTCCTTCAGGAACTCTTACTACAATGTCATCCGTTGAAGAAGCTTGCATCCACCCAAAGTCCGGGAAGAAATGTACTCTTCCACGTATTCTATACTCGATTGAGAGCCTTCCGTTTCGAACAGATACATCGTAGTCATCTACATTTTGCGCATCGATAGAGTAGGAAACGTAGTTAGCATCAGAAGATCCTTCGCTTGCGGGAATAAGTAAGATTCTTGCGTTTACTCCTGTTACAGATATCGTGTGGATGTCTTCACGAACCACATCAGATTTAGAATCCGTCACACCAGGGGCATTAAGCGGAGTCATGCCTCTATCATAGAATGTGCCTGTTCGTACATCGACAAATCGTAGAGGTATAGTACTACTGATTACATTGCCACCTAGTGCTACACCAATGCCAGCAAGTCCTAGTCCTATCAGAAACGCTGCCAGTATAAGCACCCATACTGTTTTAACTGCTGCTTTTGTAGACATTTGTTATGCCCCCTTTCTAGTCTTAAACCTACGCAGAAGATGTGATCCGCCACGTGCTGCCCCATTAACAACGTGCTTTGCCATCCATACCATGACAATCGAAAGCGCAGCACCAAAGGCAGTTAGGGCAAGTCCTGTTCCAATAGTTGCAAGTCCTGTAGCAAAGTGCGAGAAAAGAGTGACGAACCCTATCCCCAGATAGACTACTCCCCCTATAAAAGTCGCAATTGCTGCGATGAAGAGACTGAAAACTACCAAGAGTGCCGTGAGCAATAAGCTAAAGATAAGCATAATCAGCGAAAATGCCAACGGGAGAGTAATGGGGGCTGTAAGAACTCCAACAACAGCTATCCACACCGCTGTAAGACCACTTTTAATTGTCTTATCCTCACCCGTAGTGCTTGTGTACACATGGTCACCCAGTATTCCTGTCGCAATCTGTGCAGGGCTTCCCAGCTCAGCTATCGCGGCCGCCTCATTCTCTGGGCCCGCCTCTGAAAGATACTCATCATAATAAGCAATGGCTGACATTGCCTCTGGTTCCGGTAAAACACTCAATCTTTGACGGAGTTCTGCCAGAAAGGCAGTCTTTGTCATCGCTTGCGTGTTATCTGCATATTTCGCAGTCATTATGCTCTCGCTCCTTCCTGCCCGCTTAGGGGATTGGTTTGTCTGCTGCCTTGGCTTTCATCCTGTGCGCCAGTCGCTGTTGACTTTTCCTTAATGCGCTGCATTTGTCTTTCGGCGTTCGCCTCAGTATCTGCAGCCTCTACAGCAACTGCCAAGGCAGCTTTTTCCTCAGGGGTGAAATTGAGCAGCGAGTCCACGCCATCCTTGAAAGTCCCCCATGATGTCTGAATGTTTCGTAGGTGTGTGTGTCCTTCGTCAGTAATGCGATAGTAGCGACGATTTCTGCCACTGTGCGGTTGATCGTAGGTTGTAACCATTTGATCCTTTTGCAGTCTGCGCAGTACAGGATACAGCGTTGATTCTGAAACAGGAATAACCTGCTTGATGTCTTGCGTCAGACTATATCCATAGGCATCTTCACGCGCAAGAACTGCCAAAACACACCCGTCTAGCAAAGCTGAACCTAGTTGAAACATACTTACCTCCAATCTGTCTGTCTTAATCGAAATCGAATACATCTTTTAAACTTTGTAGTTCTTAACAGCTGTAGTGGCGCGGGTGGCTGTTTTATTAAGTGCATTTCTGCATGAGCGAGATGGCAGCCACCCACATGTTCATTTTCTGGCTCGCGTAATACTATATGACATATAATATACACTGTCAACACTTATTATAAGAAAAATAATTTATTTTTACTTCTGCGTCTTTTGAACGCACTTTCTATCTATTTATAATCTGATGCAACCTACCCACTATTTGAAACGTATTATGTATAGAGGCTTATTAGTGGTACCCGACAAAGTCTTTGTTAAGGATGAGATATGAACATGACGACAGAAGTTTGCAGTTGCGACTTGTCGCCAACTGCCCTCGTTAAGCGGCATAGCGCCCGTGTATTTCGTGCGGTAGTGGCTACTTGCGGTTCGCGTAGCACTGCTGATGACATAGTACAACGTGTCTTTCTACAGCTGGTTCGAACACGACCAACCTTTGAAAACGATCGCCATGCAAAGGCCTGGCTTTTAAGGGTAGCGATCAATTGCTGTAAAGATTTACACCGCAGTGTCTGGCAAAGCAAAGTAGGTTCTCTTGATGAAATGCAGGAAAACCAAGCAAGTACCAGAGAACTTGTGGCAGAACACACTGTCCTGGCAAGTTCTGGTGGCAGCTACAGCGCAACAAGAGAACATCATCCAGAGGAGGCCTTTGAGAAAGCAGAGCAGCAAAAGACTGTTCTTGAAGCTGTTGCAGATCTGCCACCTAATCAACGCAGCTGTATTCACCTTTTCTACTTTGAGGACTTAAGCATTGCTGAAATTGCTGAAACCCTTGAGCAGCCGGCGGCAACAGTGAAGTCTCATCTACATCGAGGACGCGCACAATTACAAACAATTCTAGGTGAGGAGTACGATTATGAAGCCTAAGAACTTTAGAGATACCTACAAGCATGAAATGGAAGAGATACAGCTAGACGATAAGCAACTAGCCAGTCTACTGAGTGCGATAGAGGCGGAAGAATTGACGCAAGGTCAGACGTATTCTTCTGTAACTACTCCAGCCACAGAAGAAAGAGCTTACTCCCCTACTCCTGCCTCTGCCCCTGTTAAAAAGCAACGCAAGCGCTTTTGGAAGGACTGGAGTACAGCGGGTCAAGTTGTAACCGTCTCTTCTGGACTAGTAGGGGCTACCGCAATGCTGTTCTTTGGCGTTGTTGCCTGGTCTGCTATGTCTACCCTTTTCTTGCCCGCTACCGTAAACTCTACCCTTAGTGAACCTTTTGAACTAGGAGAAGCAGCGCAAACTGAGTTACCCCTTGAAGGAATGGTAGCCCTTATTCCTGCTGATAATGACTATACCAACATCTATACAACCCTTGAGCAAATACACGAACGTGATATGCGTGAACTAGAAAGAAGCAGAGCAGAAGCAGAGCAAAGGCGTGAAGCTCAATTGCGAAACGATTCTTCACGCAGCTTCTTCAGCTTCTTTGGAAATGACTCAGATGACATGGCAACAAACGAAGAGCCCCTTTCAGAGGACATGGCCCTAGATAGTGCGGATAGTTTCGCGCCTGAAAGTGAAATGTTCTTTGAAGATGATGGGGGCAGCTTCGGAGGGGCAAGTTCTCGTGACAATCCTGACTTTTCTGATACTAACATTCAGGTACAGGGCGTGCAGGAAGGTGATATCCTCAAAACTAACGGTCACTATATCTATGCGCTTAGTACAGCAGGACTTACGGTTATAGAGGCAAATGCAGGAAATCCACGTGTTCTCTCGACCTTAGCCTTTGATGATGCCCACGGACCAAGCTTTCGCCCAGGAGCACTCGAAAGACAGGGCACTACAAGTCCGCGAAGCACAAGAAGCGCATCTGCTGCAGGAAGTGAAAACATCTATTCTAAGATGTACCTTGAAGGGGATCGACTGATTGCCCTATGGGCTATTACCAATGACCCCATGACAAGCGTTCATTTTCCAGAGATGGCAGGGGTAGATATTTTTGATGTCAGTAACCCTGCAAGCCCCCGCTATCTAACGAGCTTTTCACTGGGTGGAAACCTCGTAAATTCACGCATGATTGGGGATGTGCTCTATTTGGTTTGCACAACCTATATCGATGATGCACGTCGTGAACGCGGTCGCCCGGAAACCTTTATCCCTTTTGTTAACCATGACGATGAGACCATTCTTGCACCTGCATCACACATCCGCATTACCCCAGAAACACGAGAAATGCGGGCAAAGTATACGCACATTGTAGGCATTGATACTTCGCGTGGAGGTCGCCTTGTTTCACAGGCTGCCCTTTTGGGAGGAAGTGATGACCTTTACATGAGCACAGATAACCTATTCTTGCTTTCTGAAGGACAGATTCGCAAGCCTGCAAGGGGTGCAGATATCGTAGGTAACGCAACCACCGTAACACGAGTCGGACTAGACGCAGGATATATTGATATAGATAACTCACGCCGTTTACCTGGTATCGTGAACAATCAATTCTCACTGGATGAAAAAGACGATGTACTGCGCATTATTACTACTTTCACCCGCTGGGAAGACTTCAGCCAATCAAGAAGCCAGGGTAGCACTGGTCGCGGCAGTACTGGCTGGGATTCGGATGATCTTATCACCGAAGAGTGGGAGCCCACTTCTAGCGACTTCACTGACACAACTGTCTGGACTCTGGACGCGCGACTTGAGATCATTGGGATGATAGATGGCTTTGGTATTGATGAAGATGTCTACTCTGCTCGCTTTATGGGAGACATCGTCTACTTTGTCACGTTTAGAGAAATTGACCCCGTATACGCAGTTGATTTAAGTGATCCTGCAAATCCGCGCTTTTTGAGTGAATTAAAAATTCCAGGGTTCTCAGAATATTTGCACCCCTGGACTGACGGGATGCTCTTTGGCTTTGGTAGAGATGCCTGCGAAATCACAGGCATTAGAGGCGGTCTAAAACTAAGTATGTTCAACATCAGTAATCCTAGAGATGTTACAAGGGAACACTATCTTATTTTGGATGACTACCGAGACTCTGATGCAAGCAGTAATCACCGCGCCATCCTAGTGAGTCCTGAGAGAAATCTGATAGCCTTCCCTGCTGATGATTCCTATATGATCTACTCTTTCCATGAGCAGCGCGGCTTCGAACTGGTCGAAAGACTTCCCCTAATTAGTGAAGGGGACACCCCAGCACGAGGCCTTTTCATAGATGATATGTTCTACGTATTTGAACTAGGAGACAGCCCAAATGTCGAAGTATTCATACTGCCTGACTTCCAGACATGGGACTTTCTCTGGCTTTAAATCTAGGTTGAGCATACGTAAGTAGGCGCTGCTGGACCTCCTGTTCTATAATGGTGTTCTTATCCAGAATGGAACAGGAGGACTACCATGAGAGATTTTCCCAAAATAGCCGCTCCGACCTTTATCGAAGATCCTGAAAACGCTGGCCCCTATGAGGCAAAGCATACCCCTCATATTGATATTGAAGTAATTGATGATATTGCAGAAGTTACCGTCACTGCTGGATACTACGTTACACATCCCAACGAGACTGGCCATTTTTTTGAATGGATAATGATTTATGCAGAAGGGCAACCCATTGCTCATTTTGTTGGGTCACCAGAAGTGTTAAATCCTACAATATCTGTGGAGATAAACCTGCCCCCAGGAACTGTTCTTGAGGCAATGGTGCACTGCAATCTTCATGGCACTTGGAAAACTGAAACAACAATTCCTGGAGGATAGCGAAGTTACACAAAAGGTCATACCTTATGAAATAGCTAGCTACGCTTTACGGGTAGGATGCGCTTTTCAAACTGGCTAGGGTCAAACATGAAGTACTGAACGCGGCCAGATGAAGTGTCCAGTGTATAGTCCGTGGCACCATAGTCAAAGCCATCAATAGCTGCCTGCAGTCTTTCCCCTACGGACTCGCACTCTTCTTCAAAATCAAAGCTGCCGTGTTCAAATACCAAATATTCTGCCTTTGGAACATCAATAAGAGTCATCTGCGGAGGAACCTCACCGACATAGTCAATGGGAAGCCTCACGCCATAGGCCTCTGCTTTCTTATCTCCTTCATAGATATGGGCCATTATATGACCATTGTACTCTGATGATCCAACTTCTGTAGCATCAAGCTTATCTTGAGTCTCATCAAGTAGCTCGCATATTGTGTCGCAATCACGACCAGGAACTTTTGCCTGTCTTTGCCAAAAGTCAAAATACCCTTTGCTTTCGTAGTCTTTAAGGTGAAGGAATTTGTGTGCCTCAATTGAAGTGAAGTAGATTTTTATTTCCTTTGTTGCTGTAACCATACCAATCTCTCCTAATCCTAGTAAGTATCTGTCAAAGGTATTGAGCTTTGTGCGCAGAACTACAGGACGTGGCGTAGTGCGATATTCACTAGGCGGCATACCGTAGGTCATCTTAAAAGAACGGCTGAAAGCCTCGTGCGAAGAGAATCCGTAGCTTGTAGCAATGTCGAGAATACTTTTGTCCGTATCACGAATATCAATAAGCGCAAAAGCAAGACGTCTGCCCCGCAGGTAGTCGCGCAGTGAAATGCCGGCCAGCTTTTTAAAACTGCGAGACATGTGATATTCGGAGTATCCACCTTTTTGTGCAAGCGTCTTAAGGGCTAGTCCATCGTCGTCACGATTCTCGATGCATCTATCAATGTCATCAACAACTCTTTGCACCTGTCTGTGCCACTCAAATTTACCTGCATCCTTGCCGGTTTCTTTTTCTTTCGCTTTGACTGTCTGTCTGGTTGCTGCTCTCTCTGTTTTAATCAAGCTCATTAACCTCCTATCAGATACAAAGTATAGGCTCATTCACAAAGTTATATTTGATTTTAGTTGCGCATTTATTATTGCGCATACGCTGCGCTACGGTATGATTGTTGCATGACTAAATCAATTACCTATCACACGACCCCTGTAGGGGAACTTGCCCTAGTTGAAGAGGGCGGCAGCCTCATTATCCTGGGCCTTGTCGGAGACGAGATGCCTGGGGACGTTGCTGAGTGCACCCCTGGACAAGAGCCTGAGGTGCTTGCGTGCACGAAGCAGCAACTAGACGAATACTTCGCAGGCGAGCGTCGTGACTTTGACTTGCCGCTTGCCCCTCAAGGTACAGACTTTCAGGTTGCGGTATGGGATGCCCTCTATGCAATTCCCTGGGGTGAAACACGCAACTATGGCCAGATTGCAGCCCAAGTCGGGAAACCTAAGGCTGCTCGAGCCGTTGGTGGTGCCAATAATCGTAACCCCATCGCCATAGTCATTCCTTGCCACCGTGTTATCGGGGCCAATGGCGCCATGGTAGGTTACCGCGGAGGGGTCGACATCAAAGAACACCTGCTAAAACTAGAAGGCATTATCTAACCTACAGGACTTGAGTGTTATGGGGTACGGACTACCTCTGCCCCAAAGGGTGCAAGGGATAACTTTGCCAATTTGAAGCACTGCTTGCCAAAAGGTATGCCGATAATGGTGATACAGAAAAGGACACCCAGTAAAAAGGCTTCCAAGGCAAGCATAAACCCGCCGAAAATTATCCAAAGAACATTGAGCAGTACAGACGGAGCTCCTCCGCCTAGTTCAACCTCTTTTTTAAAGGGGAAGAAAGCAACAGACGCCAGTTTAAAGCATTGCTTGCCAATAGGGATTCCAACAATCGTGACACACCAAAGTACTCCGATAAAAACCCAGCTTAGACCCATGGGTAAGCCCCCAAAGATAAACCATATAATGTTACCAAGTGTCTTCATGTTTCTGCCCTTTCCTGTCTGCCCACTAGTTTCGTTCTCTTACCATTCTACTTGAGGTCCAGGCTGTGAAACATCACTTTGCCAAAAATGAGTTCGCTCAAGTATGCTCGCTCAAAGTGCGCCCCTTAAGAATTCGATATACTTTACTTTGTTGGGAACAGTGCAATCACGAGCGCAAGAATCATCTAAGGACCCAGGAGCCCTCTATGAAGTATAAGTTAGTCCTCATTATTTCAGCCCTTTCGGGATTTTCAATTTCCCTCTGCATGCATTTCTATTTCTACCGAAACATTGATGGCCTCTTTATAAATCTTGCAGCAGTTTTTTTGCAGATTCTTATCGCACTGTTTTTAGTGGACTACCTACTTGATCGTAATGAAAGAGCCCAGTGGAAGGGCTTTGAAGAAAAAATGCGCAGAAAGATTGTCTCGCTTTCAAACTTCACTTTATTAGAAATTCGTGGAGTATTAGGTATGCGCCTAGATCAAAAATCAGCTGCAAGAATCTCAGAGATTAGTTCGCTAAAGGTCAATGAAAAGCTTTATGCCGACACGCGAAGCAAGGAGGATGACTTTGCTGCCTATTTGCAGGCCTTTTCCTCTGACCAATGGCGCGAACTCAATAGAGGAGTCCGTCTTATATCTTCTGAAGCAGAGCGGGTGCTTGTGCAGTACTTTTCAAAACTTACACCAAGACAGTTAGAATTGCTTTCAGAAATTCAAGAACATGCTGACCTTATTGTACTGTTCCCAGAGATCTTCCCTAACTTTGCTGGAGACTTAAAGCGCGACATAGCAGCAGGTGAGGCTAACTCTATTGCTCTTAAAGAACAGTTAGTCCAAAGAACTGCAGAACGTATGAAGCAGTTAGTTGAGCTAACCAACGAACTTATAAAAACTGTCTGACTATAGACGATTTTCCTTGGTCTCTTTGGAGTCAGACTTCAGGGCTCTGGCACCAAGCAATCCACCTAAAAGAAGCAGTGCAGCAAGGACGATAGCACCTATGCCAGAACTATCTAGAGAAAGTCCTGTTTGAGGGGCGCCACTCCAGCTACTTTCAAAATCAAAGACACGGTCTTCGGTCATAGGCAGTACTGTGGTGTCATTACTTTCGACTACAATCCCCGCACTATCACTATCTACAAAGGATGCGCGGTGTCCTGGGTTAGGGGTCTTAATGATACGCAGATAACTATTAATCGAGACATTATCAAAAGTAATGTTCTGATCGTGTCTCAACACAAATTCTGCTGCACCGTTTTGGTCTAATTCTAATGTGCCTGTGACAGGAACATCAAACCCTGCCCCATCAAGGATGTACTCAATTGAGCCTTCTAGAGGGATCTGACCCTCTGCATCCTGATAGAGGAAAAGCGTAAATTCGAAATCTTCAAGCAGATTTGCAAAGTCCCCCGTCACGACCTTATTAACAGTCAAGGTAGTGCCCAAGTCACCTTCCATGAAATTGCCTATCACATGAGTGCTAGCTACTGCTCTTAGGATTAGTGGCAAATCGACTCCCCCCGCAATAAAGTCAAAGGGAACATCACTATTGTCAATATTTGCCTCATGCTCTCTAGTTCCAACTGTCCAATACTCAAAGAACATTTCTGGACTTGCATCAAAGCTTAACCTGATTCCGTCAGGAACAAAGGTGTTATCTGCAATGGGAAGTTCACTATTGCCTGCTAAAGTAGTAATCTTGCCATGTTGGTTACCCATAGCTTCATGAGTTACCCGCCAAAACTGTGGCCCTGATGCGTTAATATCAAAGTTAGTGAAAGCATGAGGGTTAACACGAACAACACTGCCGTCCCCAACAGGGCTTTCTTCAACCCAGCTTGATATGCTTACTTCTGCAGGACTTATTCTGGGGTAGTTTGCCTCTGCCAAAGCAGTGTTTATTCTTGCGCCACTATGTGCTACATTTTCTGAAAGTACTACCGATGAATCCATGGTGACGTTAGACAAGTTAGCATGAACGACAAAAAGCCCGCCACCATCTTGTGCCCTGTTACCTACAAGCGTACCGCCCTGCATATTAAACTGGCCCGTAGTGTCAAGATAGACACCGCCGCCGTTACCCCTTAGTGCGCTCTGTGAAGATGTGTTTGTTGCACTGTTTTGAGCGATGTTCCCACCTGTCATAAGGAATTGGGCACCATTTATTACTTGAACACCTCCGCCGTTTCCAGACATTGATGTAGCAGCCGCAACCGTACCTGCTGCATGATTATTGCTAATTGCTCCGCTTTCCATAGCAATCCTACTATTTGCACCTGCAGCAAACACGCCACCACCATTGGACAGGTAAACGGCACTGACAATATGGTTAGCAGGAGCCGCCCCTGTTGCTGTTGCAATATTATCGCGAACCTCACCATCAACCAAGGTGAACTGAGCACCATCAAACACATGGACCCCTCCGCCATTTCCTGCAAAGATGGGCATTTGAGCGCCCGCTGCTGTAGGCACATTGTTGTTTGACCTTATCGCAGAGTTGCCATGGATGACCCCTCCCTGCATAACAAAACTTGTATTTGTGCCTGTTAGGTAGACACCACCGCCGTTTGAAGTGTTAAGCGCGTTAACTGCAGTAGCTGTGTTAGTAACGGTGCCCTCATTAGTAGCTATGTTGCCATGGATCTCTCCGCCGTACATATTGAAGCTAGAGCCACCTGTCAGGTAGATGCCCCCGCCATTTCCTGCACGGTAATTAGCACGGTTAGTCGTCGCCGCTATGGTAGTCCCTGTTGCTAGCCCAGAGGATCTGGTTCTAGAAGCGATATTGTCAAAGACACTACCGCCGTACATATTAAAGGTAGAGGCAGCACCTGTGACAAACACAGCACCACCATTAGAGGTAACAATTGCATTAGTTGCAGTAGGTGCTGCCGAATTTGCACCAAGGCTTGCACGATTTTGGAAGATTTCACCATCATGCAAATTGAAGGTGCCTCCATTCTGTACGATTACGGCACCGCCACTAGCCCTTTGGGTTGGAGCAGTTAAGTTCTCGCCCCTGGCTAGGTTGTCCCTAATTGTGCCACCAAACATATTGAACCGCGCATTAGCATTCACATTCACAGCACCGCCCGAATTGCCTGCAGCATTGGTGTGCATGAGTGATCCAGGCATCATAGTGAATCTACCATTAGTTTGCACATCTATGGGTCCATTGTTGTCAGTTGAATTGTTCCTGATAACAGCATTATTGCTCAGTATGAAGTGTCCGCCGCCGCCCGTAGCAATACCTGCAACTGCACCATTTTCAATAGCAACGCCGCCACCCCTAGAGGTGCCTGTTTGTGATGCTATTGCCAAAGGTGCTGGAGGATTTGCAGGCACTGTTGCGGCCCCACTCGCAGACTTCTGCAAAATAATGTTGCGGAAAACAAGGGCACTTTGGTCCGTTCCGTTGCCGCGCAAGCGAAATGTCCTAGAAAGAGCAGTACCGCCATGAGTATCACTGATTACTGACTGACCACCTGCAGCCGTAGGATGATTGCCAATCACAACAACCGTTGCTCCCGGTCGTGTTCCAACTACCGTTGCATCAGTACCGAAGTTGCCCGTATTAATGTGGAACGGAACCATAATGTGGGTTACCGCATTAGCAGGAGCTGCTTGAATTGCTGCAATCAGCCTAGGATGAGCAGTGCCGACGGGTGTTGAGGCCAAAGTAACAACATTATCTGGCACGGCGTACCAAACGGCAGGATCGGCTATCTCTTCTGGGCTGAAGCTTGCCGCAGAAAAAGGTGTCACTAATCTGTTTGATGCGGATTCGTCTGCATCAGATAAATCAACTGTCGCGGTAGTTTCTAAAGTTTCGCTTGGTGCATGGTCGACTACCGTCGCAAGCGTCTCAAGATTAGACTCAACTGTATATTCAGAATCTGTTATTACATGCCTTTCGCGCTGAGCTGCCTCAAGTGCGCTTGCGTCAGGTTCATATCCCATGGAAGAAAGTGCCGCGAGCAGGAATGCTCCCAGCAAAAAACTAACTGACAGTACGATAGCTATGGTTCTTTTTGTCATAGAGTTTTTAAGGCTCATGTCCGGCCCCCTTCCCTTTCTTAGATTATTTAAATGCGTTAAGCACAAAGTGCTTAAGAAATGTACTTGGCTAGACTAAATGATACCCATCTATTATAGTAACAATTGTTTAAAAAGTCAAACTATACACTTTTACTATCATTTTATTGTTATGCAAAAAAATCCACTGTTTATGCAGTGGACTTTTTAGTTTTGCTTACGGGTTACCTTAGCGACTCTAAGTGATGTATTGCAGTCGCTGTGGTTCTATATTCTCACCTAAACTTGAAGGTGCGTATCCTACTCATCCTCTTAATAAAAGGCAACCTGATAATCAGCTAGGGTTTCTTCGTTATAAGTAAAGCGGGCAGAAAATAACCTTTCGTCTGTCTGCATCCATTTCCAAAATAATCTGTCACCCTGCCACAGATTAAGATCATCTATTTTGTCATTATCAACCCACTGAAGGGTTCCCTCATCACAGGGTGCTAGTTCACCAGTGAATCCATCTGCCGTGTAAACGAAAATAAGCATAGGGTCAGCCGAGCCGTCTACAGTAGTAAAAGTCACGAGTCCTCGCAGACGATAGTCGGTTAGCTCAAGGCCTGTTTCCTCTTGAACTTCCCGCATCAAACATTGTTCTGGAGACTCTCCTGATTCAAATTTACCCCCAATGCCAACCCACTTACCCTGGTTGATATCATCAGCCTTTTTATTGCGATACATCATGAGAGTCTGACCATACTGACCATCTTCGCGCTGACCGTCCAGAGGTTTACAGCGTTGAATATAGCATTCTGTGCAAAGTATCATCTTGCCCCCCACCAGACTCACGAAGCCTAAACCTTCGCTGCAAGTAACACATAAGACAGAGGAAAAGGTCCGCTATCAGTATGCGCGTAACTAGTCAGCGGTTGTGAGAGTGGCTTGCTGTCCCCCGTCATATACTCCAACCCGATAAGTTCAATCCAAGGCTCATACTTGAAGTACGGATACACTGCCCTGTCTAAGGCTTTCTGATCATAATCAGGCTCACCAGGCACTGCCAACATATTAGTAACAGGATGCCCCTCATTAATCAGTAGAATTCCGCTGGGCCTAAGAAGCTTTGTGACTTTCTGGAAGAGCAGATCCAGATTTTCAATCCAAGGTAGAGCCCCGATGGTAAAGAAGATAAAGTCAAAGGTATCATGATAACCATCAGGTATATCGAGAACATTACCGACAACGAACTCACAATTCTCAATGTTAGCTTCAGCAGTGATTTTTCGTGCTTGATCCACAATGTTTTCCGCTATGTCAAAACCAACACCGCGGGCATCCCCTGACTGCATTAAAGAGAGGAGTTCACGACCATTATTGCAGCAAAGATGGCCGATTGTTTTGCCTGCGAAGTCCATACCCTTAAGTACATCCTGAACATCATTTTCAAAGAAAGAAAAGGGTTCTTCCTTTTGTAAACGACTGGCAACATCGTCACCATACCCTTCTTTACGAAGGTCGAATGCTTCCTCCCACGCCTGTTTATTTGTAGCTATATAGCTACCGTCACTTATCACTTTAGGTACTCTACTTTCCGCAAGGCTATCTGCCGATGATCATCTGTAGCTAGGTTAATGCAGGAATAGTGCCCAGGTGTCTGACCAGTGGAATATCAGACGCGCTGCAATATACCACCAGCCCAGCAGTCCGTGGAACAACATCCACCAAAAACTGCCATTTGCTAACCACGAAACAATCATGGCTACAACTCCACCAACCGTAAAAAGGGTTCCGCAACCACAACCGCAACCTCTGCGCCTGCGCGGGGACCAGCTTCTATAGTTATAGTTTTGACTGAGGTTGCTCATGATTACTCCTCTTCTTTGACTTGTTCTTCTATCTTAAGGGGAGACTCTTCGAGGTTCTTCTTCAGGATTACGCTTCTTATCATAGGCGATCACCGCTAAAGAAACCCCTGTTCCAAAGGGAAGTATGACAATACTTGTTAAGAGGACCCTCTTAAGCATTCCCATATGCATTTTTTCACAAACTTTGTAGATAGCGACCGCCTGAACAAGGCTCGAAATCAGATAAAAGAAAAGTCCCGCAGAGGCTCCCCCTACCACGTAAGGTCGCAAGTCTTCCCAATAAGTATGTAAGTCAGCTATTAAATATTCCACGTGTTAAACCTTTCGACATACGCAATTTAACCACATTAGAAAATTTCTTTGCACACTGTGTAAAATAAACTGATCCGAACTACCAAACTCATCAAAATTCTCACCCTTTAAAAACTGCACCCTTCCTTTTGGCGAGGTAGCCCGCAGTAAGCACAAGGCAGGTACTAATTAGTGCTCCTGCTGCAACATCAGAGAAGAAATGTACTCCTAGATAAACTCGAGATAAGCAAATGTTAGCAATAAGAAATACCAGCAGACTACAAAGTGAGAATTTCATCCACGGCTTAATCTCGCTATTGGCTATCATGAAAATCAGAAACCCATAAAACGAAGTCGCTGCCATTGCGTGCCCACTGGGAAACGAATGACCTGATTCAATAATGAGGGCAATGCCTGCATCAGGCCGTGGCCTGGCAATTAGAAGCTTCAAACCAACGTTGAGCAGAGCAGAGACAGCTAATGTACCCGCCAGATAAAAGCCAATCTGTCGCTTAACGATTAAGGCCCAGAGAATTGCCCCAACTGCAAACACAATCATGACTAATGAATTGGCTGCAGTAGTCACCAGTTTGAAGTATGTTGTCAGGGGATTTGATGCATAGTGAGTCAGACTACTATAAACCCAGCCATCCAAAGCATCCGTGCCGCCCGTCAAAGCTAAGCCAGCTAGCCCTGCAGCCACAGTTAAACACAGGCCAATCAGTATCCAGCGAGTTCTGTCTGTCATCGCTTTCATGATGGGGAGCTCCTATCTGCGGCGGCCTCGAGGTCTAGAAGTTGGCCTAGAGGGCTTCTTGCGACTACGATGCTGGAAAGGCTTTGGCTTTTCTTTGGCCGCTGACCTTTTCTTCGAGGGAACGATACGTCCCTCTTTATAGGGAAAATCTTCAAGATCCACTACAGATATAAGGCTCTTTGTCAAAAATTCTATGTCGCGGAATGCCGATATCTCTTCAGGGGCAACAAAAGTAATCGCGTCCCCCATCTGTCCTGCACGACCCGTCCTACCAATACGATGAACATAGTCTTCAGGGGATACGGGAACGTCGTAGTTGATAACAGTGTCGATATTGTCGACGTGGATACCACGCGCCATAACGTCAGTAGTAACAAGGATATCGATACGGTTAGTCGTAAAATCCTTAAGTGCCCGTGTGCGTTGCGGTTGACTGCGCCCACCATGAATTGCCTGACTTTTGATGCGGTTCTTGCCAAGAATTCGAGAAAGCATATCTGCCCTGCGCTTAGTGCGCGTAAATATGAGCGTCTTTCCTGTAGAGCGCTGACTTAACAAAGCCAGAAGCAGGTCGGCCTTTTGGCCATGCTCGACAGGCATGCATGACTGAGTTATTTGTTGAGCAGTTTCCCCTTTACGGGCAACTTCAACCTTTGCTGAGTCTGGCATGTACATGCCAACCATCTTGTTAATTTCTTTCCCGATGGTTGCACTAAAGAGCAGCTTTTGGCAGTCAGCAGGAACCATGCTAAGAATCTTTTTGACGGGAGGCCAGAATCCCATGTCTAGCATACGATCAGCTTCGTCAAGAACAAGAATCTGAACGTGACTAAGGTCAATTTTTCTGTCGTCAATAAGATCAAGTAGACGTCCAGGAGTTGCAACAAGTACGTCTACCCCACGACTGAGTCTTTCGAGCTGTGGCTTATACTTAATGCCGCCCACTACTGAGCGAACTTTGTATTGATAGGGCTGCGCCACCACTCTTGCGACCTTCTCAACCTGGGCTGCAAGTTCCCGCGTAGGAACTACTATCAGAGCATGAGGAATAGGCCTTTTGCGCGAGCTGCGTGTAATGCGCTGCATAAGTGGCAGTACAAACGCCGCCGTCTTTCCGGTTCCTGTCTGCGCGCAGGCAACAACATGCCTACCCTCAAGGACAGAGGGTATCGCCTGCTCTTGTACGGGGGTTGGATCTTCGTAGTTAAGTTTAGAGAGAGCCTTTAGTAGGTTAGGGTCAAGTCCCAAGTCTTCAAATTTTTTCATAAGGGTTAGAGTCTAGCACAGAGACACTATATGTCCTTTCCTTCAGCGAGAAAGCCATGTACCTTTGACACATTTCTATATTCATCTTAGCCAAAGGACTCGTCTCCTCTTGTTGCTCTGGAAATTGTCCTAAAAATTCGTGTAGACCAGGTCATGAAGTTACTTCCGTCCTTAACCTTCTAAAAGCTCTTCGTAATCACCAGCAGTAGCCAGCGGTCCACTCTTTTCATGTAATTGCCTGAGCAGCTGTGATCTTCCCTCGCTGTCTTCTGTAGCTGCAGATAGCACCTGAGCCAACTGGTCTATACTATCGTAATTTATCTGCCACTTTTGCCTCATCAGATAAAGCAAGCACAAGCAACCCATTGGAGTAAGCAGTCTTTACCACCCCTAATATCTGATCCCCACTGTTAATATCTAGATAGATTGATGCCTTTTCGATTTGCGCCTGTACTTCTGCGTGCCCTACCACAGGCCTTAGCTCGAGATTAGAGTACTTGCCAGCAAGATCGTGCAGCTTCTTACTCATCTGAGTTAAGGCAGCGACAGAGAATTCTAGCTGAGGAAAGTTAATCAGCATCTCCCGCAGCACCCCAAGCATGGAGGTAACCGTCTTGGTTGATGGCAAAATAACCTCCGGAGGATGTAGCAGAAGCAATCCAATAGTCAGTACCTATTCTTGTGGGGGTATGCGCTGGAGCAGGAGAACCCTGTCCCCAAGCATACAAAGGACTACCAACAGGAGTAGCCTCAGCAGTCGACGCAAAACCAACAACCACAAACACAAAACTTGCTAAAACCACCATAAAAGCAAGAACACAGCTTGATGCCGTCTTCATAAAAAGATTCCGCACACTTATCTCCTAAAACCCAAATTTGACCTTACTCATCTGGTCAATGTATTGCTCACACATTAAACCCTGCAATAATATCACATTTTGAGTATCATTTCAACGGATATCTTAGCAATTTGTGATGCATAGCCTGACCCATACGCCTCAATAAAAAGTAAAATATAGGCTGCTGCCTTAGACCCAAGTATGACCTCTAGTTGACTAGCAATCTGATAACAGCGGATGTCTTTTTTTCGCCCACAGCAAACTCCTAGCATTTATCAACATAATATATGGTTATTCCCACTCTATTAGTCCAGGCGTATACTAAACTTTATTGTTTAGTGTATCGTGGTATTTGACCTGCAACTTCTACCGCTTCTCCCTGTTATTTCGCTTTCGCAGATTTTTTGCTATCAGTCTGCTATCAGCGAATTGTTATCGTCTCCGTTTTCTTCAGATTCAGTTTTTTGATAAAGCGCAACTATCTCAAGTTGGTAAACGGGCTTGCCCACTATCTCTGGAATGGCTTCAGATTCGAATTCGAAATTGCCTCCACTCGTGAGTTGATTAATGCTGTTGATGAGATCAATCTTCGAGGCGGCATCTTGCATTTTGGCAAAAACGGTATTTTTCATCAGCTGAGTCCCATTATCATATAAACGCCTAACCTGAGCCAAGCAACTGAGATCAACATCGATTATGTCTGATCTGGAAGATTGATAAAGATGATCATCCGATATGTTCCCAATTACGGCATATTCATCGGTTTCAAATACTATTTCTTCAGCATTGAACAACTCTTTCACGACGCTCGATATTGCCTTAATCTCTTTCAAATTTCCGCTCTTAGCATTTCCGCCCTTATTGTTGTCACTGCCTAACGATGTCATCTTTTCACCAAGCTCTACCAATTCTGCAGCCTCCCTTAGAAGAGACCTGATTGAATTGATTTTCAAACGTACTGGAATTATTACAAACGACCCAGCACGCGCATCGGAAATGTCATGCACATAATTTTTCTCAATGAGAGTTTCTATCACGATGCTCAAAGTAGATGTCGTAGTTTGCACTCTCCTCATCATTGCCGAGTCAAGCTGCTGTGTCACCTTGCCAATTTGACCCTCAAGAGAGCCGCCAACCTTGAAAATTCGAAATCCACTACCAGATGCCTCTGCCTTTGTACTTCCAGACCTCATGTTTTCCTGACTTGCAGAACTATTGACCTCCTCGTATTCAGGAAAGCCCCCATTGAGGATAGCGAACAGATCAAGGAGTCTTGCTTGATTAATATAATATGAGAAGAATAACTCATAGTTCATATTCTCACTGGTATTATTAAGCATGCGTCCCGCTTTCTTGCTACTACTCGATCTTGTCCTCAGAATGGAATGCCATGCACTAGCAATTCACCAAACAAACCCTTCACTGTCATTCATTTAGTCTATCTTCCCCTAAACGTTGCTGCATGAATAACACTGAAAATATCATCGTCATCCTTCAGCTTATCCAATACCTTTCCAAACATATATGCGTCTGCTCGATTGGTTTTTTCTTGCACCATCAAAAGCTTCGCAACAAGGAAAAGAAACTTAACGCTGTACTCCCCTATCGCCGAGAGGGATTTGTAGTGCTCCGCTTCTCCTTGCACTTCAGCAAGCAGTGTCGTCACATTGAGAAGATCGTCTCGTTCTGAAGCAGTCATGATAGGCTGCGTGTGCTGCCAATGCCGGATCAAGAAATCTAGAAATCTTTTTGTCTCTGATTCGTCCTCATTGAGCTTTATTAACACATCAACCGTCCAATGAATATGCTTAGGCGTACGAAGTCTTGACCATTTACCGCTCGCATCTTTTTGCTTATATCTAAGGAGAATATCATGCTGCGATAGGTTACCTTGATAGACACCCAATAGGTATTCACCGTTTATCGGCACGACAATAAGCGGATCGTGCCTCACTCCGTTTTTGGTGTACCACATTTTCTCAGCCATGATAAGCCTACTTTCTGAACACAAATAGATACTCGTGCGCCAGCAACAGAAAATTATACTTCACACTGTTTGTTTTCCAGTAGCCGGTTGCTTTACAATTGTGCTGCTCTTTGATGATGATTTCTTTCGTTTTGAATCCTGCAGCTTCGAAGATTTTCATAACCTCGAAACTCATCGGAACAACGCAACCCTTTTTACGGGTATCGCCCATGAGTATTGCGCAGAACTTATCTTTCTTTAGCACACGGTAGCTTTCCGCGGCAACAAGCTTCATTTGCTCTAGAAAGTTTTTGACATTGAGGTGGGACAAATCTTGCTCAAGGTCATCACTATACTGAATGATATTGGCATACGGTGGATGCGTACAAATGAAATCTACGCCTTCATCTGGAATAAAATCAAGGTTGCAAGCGTCACCATTGCGTATATACACCTTTCCAGAATTTTCATAATCAAAATCAGATTTTTCTTGACAGCGTTCTAGTGCAGCCGGATTGATGTCAACTCCTATGATATTTCTACTCAGCAACTTCGCCTCAACAAGAGTTGTTCCGCCACCAGCAAATTGATCAAGAACTAAATCTCCTTCGCTTGAATATCGAAGGAGCAAATTTCTGGGAATATATGGTGACCAGTTTCCCCTGTACTTTGCGTCGTGTGTCGCCCAGTCTCCCCTTTTGGGAAAGCTCCAGACAGTATTCATCTCAAGTTCAAAATCGTCAGGCTGCCACTTCTTTTGCTTTGCCATGTTACAACCCTTTTGTCAGTATTTCCTCTAGCAATCCATCTTCGATCATCTCGAGGTTCATGACATAGTCAGTGGCATCAAATGTCTCTCGTAATGGACGCTTTGCGGTAAGCCAACCAAGTCCGTCTGTTACCCAAATAAATCCCGCATCGGCAGTTGTCTGTATGAGTTCAAAAAGGCTCTTGTACTCGCCAGCGGTAGCTTTCAGCTTTGATCCGCCGCTCCCATAATAATTCACTTCCACAAGATACACTTTTCTTCCAACATCTATCGCAAAGTCATACTGTCTGTCTGCTTTGTCTGTTGGCACGTCCTTGCCAAATTCGGTCTTTATTTTTGCAGCAGTTGCTTGAGGTAAGTAGCTATATCCGCATTTCTCACAAATGGCTTTAATATAAACCTCGGTTAAGCTCTCCATGGCCTTGCCACTGCGATTCTTTCGAGCGTTGGTATCAAGACCTACTTCAACCCCAGCGCAGTAGTCCACAAGGCTCTTAACGCTTCTGTCAGACAAGACCCCGAGCAAGCCACACTCTTCAGCAAAAAAGACTATCTTATCTATTTCAGTATCAGAATATTCTTTTTGCTTTTTAAAGGAATATTCCGTATCGCCACCTAGATCGGCAACTTTAATCTTTTCATCTCTGACTGCTATAAGGATGGGAAGAACCGGAACAATCTGCGGATATTTGATTATCAATCCCCTGAGCTTTTCGGCTATATCATCTTTACCAATTAGAGCATTCAAGATATTCAAGGAAACTTCGATGTCCGAAACATTTCCTAGTACTTTTTCCCATGCAACAAAGAAGTCATAGGTGCGGATTGTATCTTTCAAACTGGCAAGAATATATTCAAAAGCCTCATCAGCAGACTTGATTCCCATTGATTTGTATTTCTCAATCATTTTCACAGTTCATCACCTCAACAATTTGAAATCAATAATTCGCTAACCTTGCCACGACTGTCCCCATTACAGTTAATCATGCGTTTCGCAGAAACCCTTTCGATCTTGTATGGACTGTATAGTTCATCAAAAAAGTCGTCATGCTGATTGGTGTTTTTGGGATCAGAATTGCTCACAACAATCTTTGCGCCAACCAAATGAAGATTGTCCACAAACTCACCAAGTTCGATTTGCTCTTTGTCATTAAATGCAGTTTCTGCATATGCCGTAAAGCTGGAGGTTTGTGTTATTGGACGATATGGAGGATCAATATACACAAAAGTATTTCGATTGACGAATGGTAAGCATTCTTTATAATCGCCACACTTTATAGTGACATTTTGAAGCAAGCAACTCACGCGCTTGAGATTGTCAGCATCACAAATAGCGGGTCTTTTGTATGAGCCAATCGGAACGTTAAACAATCCCTTTCCATTAACTCTAAAAAGACCATTGAAGCAGGTTCTATTGAGAAAGATGAATAGCGCCGCTTTTTCAAGATTGGCTCTTTCGTCGCCGTTCATTTTGATGCAATTGAATTTGTCACGCTTATCATAATAAAAAGTCTTGCGCTCCTCAGTAGACATCGCCCAAAATGCTGTTTGAAGTATATCCAGCTCATCAATCAAATCATCAACGTGATGCTTAATTTGAATATAGGCATTTATGAGTTCTCGATTGACATCATTTATCAACACGTCTTCCATTTGATATTTTGATAAAACATCGAACAGGACTGCGCCGCCGCCAACAAACGGTTCGCAGTATCTATTAATGGATTTGCCCAATCCAGCAGGATACTTTTTCTGTATGTCGGCAAGCAGTTGGCTTTTACCGCCTGCCCATTTTATAAAAGGCTTTGCTATCATACGCTTTCTTTGAAACCTCCTAAACGTCCTTACCGTATTATAGCAACCCGTAAGGACAAATCACTTCCGCAATTAAACAACTCGTTCATTATTAGCAAGCAACGCCTGAATATCCATTCAGGCAGAACTATCTAGATTCTGAGGCATCTGGATGATTAGCTTCATAATTTGAAGCCCATGTTTCAAATATGAAGTTAGCAACAGTTTTTGCTGAATCCACCACAAGCGCAGCGTGTCTCTTATCTGGCTTGTAAACCCTGACGTGTCGATCACCCGTTTTGTTGCTGAGCCCAGATAGTCCTGCAATAACACTGACAAGACCAGACAGAATCTGCTTCATGGGTTGATTCAAATCTTCTCGATTTGGATCTAGCCCCAATAGCATGTTAACCCTCTTGTAAAGCCTCGGTAAGTCTCCATCATAGGAGGAAGCATCTTTGTCCATTTCAACTTCCAGCGAGGTTAAAACTGCTTCAAGCATTGATCTGGCGTTAGTAATCGCACCATCATAATCGGCAGCATCTAGCTTGTTCTGAATTTTCTCTAGCTGCTCCTGGATAAACATGTGTCTTTCTTCTTTTGATCCAGTAAACATATCTACTGAAACAACTAACCCATTTGCGATACCGCAAACTCTTGGTGTCTTTCCGAGCAGTTGGACAGAAAGACCGTCAAATTCAAGATATTCATTAAGGTAATCGCATGCTTTCTGCTGAATAAAGTCAGTCCCCAAAAATCTACGCGGGTCAAAGGCTTTGATAATCACCTCTTGGAGCTTCCGGTCTCCATTAACCTCTTTGATTTTCTCCTCCACATAAAACCAGCGTGAAGGAAAGCCTTGTCCATAATTGTCATCCCCGCCCAACTCATTAAAAAAGGAAACTAGCTCTGAACCACTTTGATACGGCGTGATTGCATCTTTTTCTTTCGCGATTGGATCGCCCGAGATAACCCTTCCAAGAGCTTGGATCGACTGCTCGGAAATATTCAAAATTTAACCTGCCTTTCTTACATCGTTAAGATAAAGTATATCGAAGTCTTTAGGCTTAAGGGGACAGGGGTACACCCCTGAAAAGTTGCTGCTCGGATGCGCTACTGTCCGACCAGTTTCTGTCTTTGTGGCACACAAAGACGATGCTTGCTGGAAGTGGACGCAGTTGAACCCGCGCCGAAAAGAGAAGCCCGAAAGACGTTGTTGCCATTTCGCTGGGTCACTCCTCCTTCATGCCGTCTACTGTCTGGAATACCAGCCGAAGAATAGCGAGGAATTCGCTATCTGCCTCACCCGCTGACTCCAGGCGCTTGAGTTCTTGAAGTATGTCGGTCATTTGGTTCCGCAATGCCTTGTGTACACGGGGGTTACCCTGCACAACGACATCTCGCTCGGATATCCTTCGGAGGAAATACTCCTGTTTCGTCAGACCTGACAGCTTGACACAGATATCAAGGTCGGCGTTTTCTTCCGGTGACATCCGGAACGCCACAGCGAGTGAGCGCCATCTGCCTTTTGCATCTACTGATTTCTGCATCCTAAAATCCTCCTTCTCCTCGCTCATCATTGAGCTTGTCTGCCATTTCTATTTGCGTGGATGGGAACAGGTGCGCATAGCGGTAGGTGATGTCAATGCTTTCATGTCCCAGTCTGCCTGCAATCGCCAGCGCCGAAAATCCCATTTCGATTAACAGCGAAACATGGGAATGGCGTAGGTCATGGACGCGGATTCGCTTCACGCCCGCCTCTTTGCTGCCCCTGTTCATCTCGTGATGAAGGTAGCTCTTGCTAATCTGGAAGATGCGGTCATCAGGCTCGATGCCGTAGAGCATATTGAGATACTCCTGCATTTCTTCAGCAAGTGCCTGAGGCATTTGGATGACACGGATACTCTTTGGAGTCTTGGGCGCAGTGATTACGTCTTCGCCCTTCAATCGCTGATAAGATTTGGTGACTGAGATGGTTTTCTTCGGGAAGTCAAAATCTGATGAGGTAAGCGCAAGCATTTCTCCAAGTCTCAGCCCACACCAGTAAAGCACCTCAAAAGCATAATAAGAAACGGGCTTGTCCATCATTGCGTCTGCGAATTTGAAATACTCCTCTTTTGTCCAGAAAAGCATCTCTGTCGCTTCCTTTTTACCAATCGGTCCGACCTTGGCGGCAACGTTTTCTTTTAGCTCGTAATGCCTAACGGCATGATTGAGAATAGCTGAAAGTTGGTTGTGGATCGTCTTCAAGTATGTGGGCGAATAGCCCTTGCCACCAGAGCCTCCGGACGCGAGCATTTCGTTTTGCCATGCAATGACATCCTTTGTCTGGATTTCACTCATCTTCTTCTTGCCAAAGTACGGCAAAAGCTTTGTGCGGATGATGTTCTCTTTCGTCATCCAAGTATGTTCACGGATACGATTTTTCATGTCGCATGTGTATACGGCTACAAAATCCTCGAAAGACATTGAGAGGTCTGCAGCTTTCTTTTCAAGAAATGAACGCTCCCAAGCAAGTGCTTCCCTTTTGGTGGGAAAACCACGTTTCATCTTCTGCTTGCGCTCTCCTGTCCAGTCCGTGTAGCGGAAGTATGCGAGCCATGTAGTTGTTTTGTCATCCTTATATGCGGTCATTGCGCGCTCCTCTCGCGGCGGTATCCGTGCTGCCATAGAGCTTCTCTGTGAAATACTGCCTACTCACACGACCGTTTATCGTGATGAAGCCCCGCTGCTCAAGTTCAGCATTCAACCTTCGGATTAGTTTGTATGCGTAAGCTGGTGAAACTCCCAGTTCGCTTGCAACTTCCCCTGCTCTCAAAAAAGTTTTTCCTGCCATCTTTCCTCCACTATACTAAGCATTCTTGTTTAACTATTCCTATTGTACTAAACATATTTGTTTATGTCTACCATCTAGGAGAACATTTCTAAACTTTTTTGTTTTATTTTTACTTGACATTTTTATCTATTAGATTGATACTGAAACATATTTGTTTATACATATAGTTTGGAGGTATACAGCATGGCAGTTGGTGACCGCATAAAACGCATTCGCATTCTGCGAGATCTTACGCAAAAGGAGCTTGGGCTTGCCGTGGGCTTTGAAGAAAACACAGCCGACGTGCGTATCGCCCAGTACGAGACAGGCACACGCACGCCCAAAGAAGATATGCTGAAAAAGATTGCTGCGGTTCTTGATGTGAACTACCGCGCCATATACGAACCAACACTCTATGCCGCAGAGGACGTAATGTATACCCTGTTCGAACTTGACGAGCATTACAATCTTTCCATACATGATTTTGACGGAAAGAAGTGTGTTGCGTTCAACAAAAAGCTGCTTGATAATTTCTTTGCGGAATGGCAGGTGCGCAAAAGAGAGTTTGATGATGGGGCTATCAGCAGAGCCGAATATATGGAGTGGAAGCTGAACTGGCCGCAAACTGCTGATGACCTTGGCAAGCACGAGCCGAAAAAGCAATGGCTCAAACCGCCAGAAACAACTGACTAGATTACTTGACCCGAAATTTTTGCTATCAGATTGCTATCGATAGAACCCTGAAATACCCCTTTAACTGGTATTTCAGGGTTTTTGATACTACTCCCACTCGACAGTGCCGGGGGGTTTGCTGGTGACGTCGTAGACTACACGGCTTACGGTGGGAACGGCGTCGGTGATACGCTGTGAGATGCGGTTCAAGACTTCGTGGGGTAGCTGGACGTACTCCGCCTGCATGAAATCATTGGTATCGACGGCACGCACTGCAATCACAGGATGGTAGGCCCGCTTGCCCTCGCGCACTCCTACGCTATAGGTATCGGTCATTACGGCAAAGTACTGGGCAGGACTAGCATCAAGGGCGTCCAGTTCTTCACGCACAATGGCATCAGCCACACGCAAAGCATCAAGCTTCTCTTTAGTGACCCCGCCTATACAGCGCACCCCAAGACCTGGGCCTGGGAAAGGCTGGCGATGCACCAGATAATCAGGTAGTCCAAGCGTAGTGCCTAACACGCGAACTTCATCCTTATATAACAACGACAAGGGCTCTACGAGACCTGTAAAAGCTAAGTCTTCTGGCAGGCCGCCTACATTGTGATGACTCTTGATATTTTCATGACCTTCTTTACCTGATTCGATAATGTCAGGATAGATGGTTCCCTGCGCCAGATACGGAATGTCGCCCAATTTCGCGGACTCTTCTTCAAAGACACGAATGAACTCTTCGCCTATGATTTTGCGCTTTTGCTCTGGGTCAGTAATCCCGCGGAGCTTATCCAGAAAACGCGCCTCTGCATTAATGCGGATCAAATCCAGGTTCTTGCCTGCAAAGGCCTCCTCTACCTGGTCTCCCTCATCCAGGCGCATAAGTCCCGTATCAACAAAGATGCAGGTCAACTGACCAGGAATCGCCTGACTAAGTAGCGCTGCACACACTGATGAGTCGACTCCACCTGATAGAGCCAGCAACACACGATTATTTCCCACCTGCTGCTGAATCTGCTCTGTTTGCTGCTTAAGGTAATCCTGTAGATCTAATTTCTCTGGTCGCTGCATTTCCTGTATCACCTTTCATACGAGTTGAGACATTTTTAAAATTTAATGAGTGCTCTAGATGCTCAGAATCAAGGAATGATACATGTTCTGTGAGGTAAGCGTAGTTACTACGTGTCCGAACAGGCTATGCATCATGACGCTGAGTCTGGGCATCTAGTGTGCTCATAGTTTGTCTGTTCCATAGCTGGGCATACTCCCCATCCTTCGCCACCAATTCCGCATGTGTTCCGTCCTCCACAATAGCGCCATCTGCAAGTACTACAATACGGTCAAGGCTCGCAACAGTCGACAGGCGATGCGCAACTACGATGGATGTTCTGCCTTGCATAAGGTTCTGCAGCGCGTCCTGTATCAGCTTCTCGCTTTCACTGTCCAGCGCAGAAGTAGCTTCATCTAGCACCAGGATTGGCGTGTCTGCCAGTATGGCGCGAGCAATGGCCACACGCTGACGCTGACCACCTGACAACTTTACACCACGTTCCCCTACAAAAGTGTCGAGCCCGTTGGGTAGCTCCTCGATAAATTCGAGTGCATTAGCCTTGCGTGCTGCTTCACGTACTTCTTCGATATCTGCATCAGGACGACCATAGGCAATATTGTCATGAATGCTGCGGTGAAACAGGAGGGGCTCCTGCGGAACATAACCCACCTGCTGACGCAGCGATACCTGAGTCACATCAGCAATATCCTGACCATCGATAGTGATCCTACCCTCTTGCAAGTTGGACAAACGCAGCAGTAGCGTCGTCAGTGTCGTCTTGCCGCTACCGCTTCTTCCAACAAGCCCTACGCGTTGACCTGCAGGAATACGCAAATCGAAATCGCGGAATACTTTATTCTGATCATCCGCATCAGAATAAGCAAAGGTTACATCATCAAAGTCGATGTCACCACGACCGACTTCAAGTGCAGGGGCACCTGACTTATCAGCAACAAGGCGTGGCTCATCGAGCATTGCTGTCATATCATGGGCGTCCCCGAAGGCTCGGTTCACCTGCGCAAGCGCAGATCCTATACGATTAAACTGCATGGTCAGTGACATGGTGTAGGAGAAAATCATGACAAGCGATCCCGCAGTAATACCAAACCAAGCGTTCCCGCCTGTGATGAACAACACTACTACCATCATAATCACAACAGTAAGTGCACTGGTAAAAATTTGACGTGTCGTTGAAGACCACATGCGCCTTGAATCTGCGGCAAGGACTTCCTTATTAGCCTCCTCGAAGCGTCCGAATTCATACGTCTCACGGCCATAGGTCTTTACGGATAAAATATTCGTAACAATGTCAGATAGCACCCCTGACAGCTTATTTTGTGCATTTGCAGCAACAGCATTCAGCGGCAAAATGCGCTTGAAAAGCATATTAGCCACCACCACATAAATCGTCAGCAAAATACTTAGTGAGGCTACATACCAGGGAACTATCGGCGTCAGTATTGCAACGGTGAAAATAGCGGTAGCGAAAATTGCCAGCCAGGCATAGACAAAGACCTCTATGAGTGTCGAGTAGCCGTTAATGAACTTCGTAGTCGCTGATACCAACGAACCCCCGAACCGGTTATTGTGAAAGTTCATAGATTGCTTGCTAAGCTGCTCGAAAGAAATCGTGGCGAGCTCATAGTTAGCGCGCAGCTGCAGCTTCCACACCGACCAGTCCTGCAGTTTACTGCCCGCTTGCCCTATTAGGTTCACAACAAGAAAAATCAAAATGTAGGGACCAAAAACAGTGAAGACCTGGTCTGCTGCTACAGGATCAGCCGAAACACGGTCGATAATGCGCCCTAGCATTAGAGGGTTAATGAAAGACAAAAAGAATATGTAGCTTACTGTCGACACAACAGCCAAGATAAACATAGGCAGCTGCATCCGTGTAACCTTCCAGTAATAATACAGGCTACGTTTAGTCATTGAAGGCTTCTGGTCGTGCGGCTTTTGTTTCTGCCTTTGCTCTTGCTTCTGTGTCTTTTCTTTTTCTTTGCTTGTCTTGGCTTTTTCTGTCTTAGAACTCATTTGTGTATATCTACGCTGCGCTCTCTTGGTGTCTCAAAGTCTGCCAGTGCCTGTGAACTAATGCAAGGGCTTTGTCAGCCATTCGAGATTATCCCACTCTTCAGCAGTCGTAACCACCCTAAAAGCGTCCTCAAAAAATTTCGTCATCACTTCCGCAGGCTCAAAGCCTGCACCTGCAGTAGTAGCCAAAGCACTCAGGGGTAAAAAGAACTCACCTTTCTCTTTGCTAAAGAATGCCTCTTTTGGGCTTACATCCTCTGAGCTTAATTCCTGAGTAATAAAAGGATAGGCCATTACGAAAAGAGCAGGATCCGGGGCACTGGGGTCACCTGGCCAAAAACCAAACTCTACCAGCTGTTCATCAAAAGCGGTCTCTTCAATAACGCCCTTTCCAGGAAATGGCTTTGGAGCCCCTGAAAACAATACCGTAGTAAGGTCAAACGTTCCCCAAAACAACGACGGAGCAATCTTCTTTCCACGATATGCAGAAGAAAAACGCGTCAAGGCATCATGTGCCACTAAACACATCCTGAAATAATCCTTTGCAGCACGGTGGTCGAAATCAACGGCTTTTGTCTGCTTATCAAAGTCGTCAGTAAGATATACCTCTTGCGGGATTGTGCAGATCGACGCAGAATGTTCCACATGGCGGAGGGCGTCCATAAGTTGCGCATAATAATCAGCCACGGACTGTCCGTCAACAAGAGGAAACTGGGCACACTCCCCCGAAGTGCTGCGCACTATAACACACGCCGCTAAAACATCGACCGAGACTTCGACGCTTTCTGCGCCACCAGGAATGAGTCCCGTAGTAAAACCAGAAGCGGTAATATGCAGCACGCAGTGCTTCCATTCCGGCTGAGGCGGCATCTTTGCCAATTTGACTTTTCCCAGCATCTGCAAAATCATATGAAGCGTGTCGCAGGTGTCTTGCCAATCACGATAATTTAATACATTCATGACAGTCCTCTCTTTTGCCCTGAGTTGCGTCCTGAGTATACTTCAAAACATTATCTCTTATTATACAGGGGTAGTTGTGTCACAGAGGCACGCATTATACAAAGGCTGAGCTATCCCCTATAATAGCGCGAGTTAGTCGTGTATGCGCATTACTTACTGTGCGCACGTGCAACAACACGTACACCAATGTGCAAATCGTGCACGTGTACCTAGGTACAAGTCATGAAAGGCTCCCCCTTTGTTTTATTTTTTGTCATTGTTTGCTGGCCTACTTATCACAGCACTCATCGCCAGCAATGGTGGTCTTTCTGCGCACTATGGCATCTATACGGCATCAGTAATTATCCATATAGTTGGCCTGATTGCCATGACGATTGTCCTGCTTATTCGCCGTGAATCCCCTTTCGCACATACCGCTGCCTGGATCCTGTATATTGGTGGAGGGATTGGGGTTCTGACGACACTTTTTAATAACTTTGCCTTTGGATTTATTACGGTCTCTGCGCTTTTGGCACTTAACCTGCTAGGACAAAGCGTTACTGGTTTATTGGTCGATCAGTTTGGCCTTATGGGCATGGCAAAACATCCCTTCCATGTACGTAAGCTGGCTGGCCTTGCCCTAGTTGTAGCGGGAATTATTGTGATGATTGACACCTTCATACTTATACCAGTGCTTATCTCTTTTGCTGCTGGAATTTGCATAGTACTTTCACGTACGATAAACGCAAAACTATCAGAAAAATCCAGCGTCTACGTGAGTACTTTCTACAATTATGTTGTGGGACTAAGCCTGTCTTTAGTCGCACTGCTTATCCTAGGCCAGGGTGAGTTGGGTACACTTTCCCAGTTGTCACTTTCGCTTGATCCTCTTATCTATCTAGGAGGGCTGTTTGGGGCAGCTGTTGTGCTGATTAGTAACATCACTGTGATGAAGGTATCAGCCTTTTATCTGACCCTGCTGATGTTTGTTGGGCAAATATTTTCCGCCATCATATTTGACATGGCGATTAGTCAAACCTTTGAACCCCTGCTGTTGGCAGGTGGAGCCCTTGTTGCCCTAGGGCTTATTGTGGATTTACTTATCGACAGAAAGTATCGACCGCAGGACTTACCTACTAACTAAACTGGAGCGACCTGTCTAAGCTTGAAAGAAGTTTAAAGCTTTTGTTCAATATACTGAACAAAAATGTTCAGTATATTGAACATTTTGCTGTGCAGAAAATATATCTTCAAAGATAGGTACTACTGCGGGAAGCCCAATTTGGCGCGATGGTGCGCTATACTAAACAGTAGTAGTTCTACACATAATCTACACAATACTGCTTAACAGGACTGCGGAAGGAGCCTCATCATGAGCCGAATCGTTGTTGCACTAGGTGGAAATGCGCTGGGCTATACGCCTGAAGAGCAACTGGAGCGCGTACAGCACACCGCAAAAGTCTTGACCCCTCTTATCTTGGCTGGACATAACCTAATCATCTGTCACGGCAATGGCCCCCAAGTAGGCATGATTAACCTTGCTTTTGAGGCTGGCGCAGAAGCAGGTACTACTCCCCAAATGCCTCTAGCAGAATGCACAGCGATGAGCCAAGGCTATATCGGCTATCACTTACAAAACGAAATTGATGCAGAAATCGAACGTAACGGGGTCAGCGGCATTCCCGTAATCACCATGCTGACGCAAACAATCGTGGATGCAGATGATCCAGCCTTCGAAAACCCCACAAAGCCCATTGGCCCTTATTATAGCGAGGACAAGGCTAGGGACCTTATGAAGGAAACAGGCGATACCTACGTAGAGGACTCAGGACGCGGCTGGCGCAAAGTAGTAGCCTCCCCCAAGCCTATAGGCATCTATGAAAAGATTTCCTTGCAAACACTGTTCTACGCACGCGAAGTAATCATCGCTGGTGGTGGCGGAGGAATTCCCATCGTAAAACGTGGACACCGCTATGTGGGAGTTGATGCGGTTGTGGATAAGGACTTTGCTGCAAGTAAGCTAGCAGAACTGATTGATGCCGACTACTTCATCATACTAACGGCTGTAGATCAAGTGTCCTTGAACTACGGCAAGCCTGACCAAATTGATTTGAGCGAGATTACTGTGGACGAAGCGCGCAAGTACATTGCAGAAGGCCAATTCGCACCAGGATCTATGCTGCCAAAAGTGGAGGCAGCCATATGTTATGCCGAAGCAAAGAAAGGTCGCAGTGCGATAATCACCAGTCTAGAAAAATCAGCTGATGCGCTGGAAGGAGCAACGGGGACAAAAATCGTCTGCCCCCATTGCTAAAGCCATTGTTAGGTGTTAACCATCAGGCGTTGCTCAATACCTTGATGAACGTCAATCACTAGATACTGCCAAAGTACTGCACTAACCTTGCTACCACATGAAGCCATACGGATTCATGGTTGCGTAGTTTGCAAGATCGGATAAATACGAAGCTATGATGCAGCAAGCAATAATAGGCACAAGAATCAACAATACATAACCCACAACAGTACCCCTTGATAAACGTCCTGAGTCTGTCGTAGATACTGGTGCCGGAAAAGCACCTGCTGCGCCTACTGTAGAAGCCTGACCCACAGGCTGCTGCGCCATGGGCTGTCCTGTCTGTGGACAGTACCGTGTGGCAGGCTGCGCCTGCTGGGTGTCTTGCTGTCCGTAAGTTGCATTCTGACCATAAGGTGCTGGTTGCTGTGTCTGCGGTTGTCCAAAAGCATTGTACTGCTGTGGCTGCATCTGTGGCTGGTGCGGAGAAGCCTGCGCCTGCTGACCAAATGGCTGCATGCCTGCTGGCACGCCTGCTCCCGCTGGATAGCCAGTAGGATAACTACCAGAACCTGCTGCCCCCACTGCAGGAACTACTGGTTGATATATTGAGTCATCCAGTGCAAGAATCATTCGAAAAATCGGTGACAAGAAAAGAAGCCCGAAGGTAAAGCCAAGCCCCTTTCCAAAGGAAGTGGATATTCCGTGCAAAATTCGTCCGTAAAACACAACCGACACAATAAGTAAGGCAAGCCCAATAAATAACAGAAGAAAGCCTACTAAGATGAGGCCAGCCATGCCCCCTGGATTAAAAGAAAGAACCGCAATGACGAACATCACGAATCCTATGCTCATGATGACCCCGCCACCAAGGCCAAAGCCAAGCCACATCCAAAACCAGCTTGAAGGGGACTTTCCGACCTGAGTCTCTGTCCATTCGTGGTAGAAAGGAATAACTGCCTTCCACCATTTCTCTCCCGCTTTTTCAAAGATAAGTGCTGTGGCAACAATTGCTATCAGCCACCACCCCCACGAGAAAATATTAAACATAAGGTTCCATTGAGGATTCATCCACAGTGGGCTGGTTGCGTCATAGTACGTCCACGTATTGGTTGCGTTCTGCATCATTGATGGACAGATACATAATATTGAGTGCATGTTGGTGCTCCTTCAGGTGCCTATATAGAAATCACTGTCTTCCATTATAATTGAATACAGGATGCAAGCTCACCGACTACTTGACGAAGGGTCGTCTAGTGATGTTTGACAAAACAAAACCTACAATAGAAACAGGTCTTGGCAGACTTAGATGGGTAATTCTGGGTGTGGTCCTGACCCTCACGGTAGGGGCAGCAATTATGCTTGCAACAGGTGACCTGAGACCCGTTGCTCCAGAAGTTGAGATTGCGGTACAGACTCCGCCATCTGAAACTGAAGAGACAACCACTACAGAGGTAGAGCCTACGCCTGAGCCAAAAATGCTGGCCCGGTTCAAAGATTTGTATGCCCAAAACTCTGATCTGGTGGGTTGGATTCATATTCCTGGAACAGGAGTTGACTATCCCGTACTGCAAAGTCCTGAAGATGACTGGGACTTTTACCTAAGTCACGACTTCTACCGTGAAGCAGACTCACGCGGAATTCCCTACATCTGGCCGCAGCAGCAAGGAACAGATAATGACCTGCTGTTTGTATATGCGCATAACCTGCCTGGCGGATCAATGTTTTCTGAGGTGGCCCAGTACCGTGACCGTGGCTACTTTGAAGATCATCCTATGATTGAATTCTCAACCCTTTATGAAGAAAGGCGTTTCGAAGTAGCCTTCGTCTTTTATGTTTGGTCAAGGGACGATGTGGGCTCATACTACTATCACCCCGATACAGGAACTGAAAATGCCACACCCTTCCCCTATCTATTACACGAAGGATGGCAAAATCAGGAAGAATTCGACTACTTTATAGAACAAAACAGAATCCATGCCCTTTATGAAACAGGCACAGAAGTGACCTATGGAGACCGCATGCTAGCGCTATGGACCTGCGCAACTACAGGTGCAAGTGATTTGCGCTTAATCGTTGTAGCCGTAGAAAAGCAGGGCTAACAAAAGTAGGCGCATGGGGCACGCAAAACAAAATCGGCTTATAGGACAAAATGTGTGTCTGAAAATCGTTAAAGCTGCAGGTCGCTACGGATAATATGTTCAAAAAAGTTGATTGGGTTCAACTTTTCCACTCGGACAAAATGTGTGTC